>Ga0214921_10005870_pt1 | contig 17136 bp, 10 predicted proteins | sample LL1505_MetaG_FD_177992 | JGI IMG/M metagenome (GOLD analysis project Ga0214921, IMG submission 177992) | Freshwater microbial communities from Lake Lanier, Atlanta, Georgia, United States - LL-1505 | ecosystem: Environmental > Aquatic > Freshwater > Lake | place: USA: Georgia | collected...
TATTAAGAAACTTTTATAATTGTTATATTGATTTAGTATTTGAAGAACTTGTACAAACTGGTATATTATCTGAATTTAGAACTGTATTAGAATTAACAGATGATGATACATTTCCATTGGGAGATAATGCAAAAAGAAAACACTATAAAAAAAAATTAGCTCAAGAGTTTGAAACTAATAAAAATGATTGGGAAAATAGTTATTATTATGTTACAAATAATAAATATATGGATATAAAACCATCATATTTTAAAACAATTATTAACCAAGCATGGTATACATTTTATGCAATGGATTGGATATGTCAAATTAACTTTTTCCATCATTATATTAATCATCAAGTATTATATATTACTGGGGCAACTGGACAAGGTAAATCTACTCAAGTGCCAAAACTATTATTATATGGACTTAAAATGATTGATTATAAAGAAAGAGGTCGAATTATATGTACTCAACCGCGTATTGAGCCAACTGTTAATAATTCAGAACGTATTTCAGATGAATTAGGTGTACCAATAAAAGAAACAAAAAATAATGCAAAAATTAGAACAAATAATTATTATGTACAATATAAATATCAAAAAGATTCTCATATTAATAATACAACTTATTACAATACATTAAAGATATGTACCGATGGCAGTTTATTTTGTGAAATAATTAAAAATCCAACAATGAGAGCTCAAAGGAAAGATGGAAGAAATATTTATTTTACAGATAAAAATGTTTATGATATAATTATTGTAGATGAAGCACATGAACATAATATAAATATGGATTTAATATTAACATTATCTAGACAATCTTGTTATACTAATAATTCAGTTAGATTAATTATAGTATCAGCAACTATGGATGATGACGAACCTATATATCGAAGATATTTTAAACCAATTAATGATAATTTATTATATCCAATTAAATGTCCTATTGATTATCCTATACAATTAGCATCAGGAATTACTATGAATAATTTTTTTCCAAATGCAAAATATATGGATAGAAGATATCATATTTCACCACCAGGTGGAACAACCCAATATTTAATTAATGAAAATTATTTAGATAAGGATATTGAAGTTTATACAAATAATATATTAGATGATACTAAATGTGCTGCTCAAGCTCAGCAGAAAGCATATAATATTATAATAGATATTTGTAATAAAAATCAGAATGGTAATATTCTATTCTTTTCAAATGGACAAGCTGAAATTATTGATGCAGTCAAATATTTAAATCAATATTTACCATTGGAAAGTGTTGCATTACCTTATTTTTCTAAAATGAATGATTCATATAAAGAAATTATTAGAGAAATTGATAAAAAAGTAAAAGATATATATAATAAAAAAACAAATATATACTCTGAATGGGGTGAAGAATATATTGTAGATAAAAATATACAAAGTGGTTTATATAAAAGAGCTGTAATAATTGCAACAAATGTAGCAGAAGCATCAATTACCATACCAAATCTTGAATATGTTGTAGATAATGGTTTTGCAAAAGTTAATAAATTTATTCCAGAAGCAAATACAACTGAATTAATTGTAGAAAAAATATCAGAATCAAGTAGAATGCAACGGAGAGGGCGTGTTGGTCGCATTGGTAGCGGTACTGTATATTATATGTATAAGAAAAATGGAAGAAAAAGTATAAAATCAAAATATAAAATAACTCAAGAAAATATATCAAAAAGTTTTCTAAAAATATTAGAAAGTTTAAAAGATATAATTGATACTGAACAAATTTCAAATATTATTCGTCCTCAAGAACGTGTTAAACATTATTTGGTAAATAATAATTTTAATCCATATTTGAAACAGAATTTAACAAAAATAGTTTCATATAATATTAATAAGACTAAACCTAGTCTAACTTATAATGATAATTATTTAGTTAAAACAAAATATATTGATGTTATTAAAAAAAATTATTATATTTGTAATTTTTCAAAAAATAATCCTAATATAAAAGTTAATCGTTTAATACCTGTAGATCCATCGATAATAGATACTAATACTAAAATGTACGAATATGATGATGAAACACCAAAAGAATTTATAGCATCTCATTTAGGCGTACCATTTTTAACATTATTAGATAGAAATGGTAAATATTATTTGATACACCCTTTTGAAAATGATATTGTAAGAAATTGTTTTAATGATATTATAAAGTATAAAGATAATAAAATAAATATAATTCCAAATAGTTCATATTTTTATTTATTATTATCACTCATAAATAATTTCTATATTGTTGATATTAAAAGTTCATTATTATATCAATCAGATGCAGATATTTCAAATTTAGATGCACGTTTTTATGTTAAATCGGAAATTGGAGATATTATTGATACTTTTACAGATGAATCTAATTTAACTAATTATTTAGAAATAAGTGAACAAGATATTGTAACATTATTAGCAGCTCGTGCATTAGGCTGTTTCGATCAAGTATTTGAAATAATAATATTTTTATTAACGATAAATAATTCAGTTTCGAGCATAATTGCAGATGGTGTTAATTTTAATAAATTCTATAAAATATATAATGATCATTCTGATATTATATCAATATATCATATTATACAAAAATTTAAAAAAGAATTTAAATATTTATTCACATTAAATAAAAAATATAATGATGATACTTTATTAAAAAAATTTATAATAGAATATGATAAATCTATATATCCACCAAAATATTTTAATGATAAATTATGGAATGATTTAGTTCAATTAAATGTAAATAATACTTTGCATGAAAAATTTAATGATACAAATGATAAATATAATATAGTTTCTGATAATTATAAAGATAGTATAATAAAATGGTGTACAAATAATTATATTAATAGTAATACTATGATAAAATTTGTAGATAAGATTCAATCAAGTAAAGAAATATACAATTTAATTACTAAAGTAAGCATAATTAATCAAGAAAATTTTGAGAAATACGATAATAATATTGAAGATAAAATAATTAGAGCTTTTATATATGGCAGACCAAATCAATATGCATTTAAAATTAATACAAATGATACATTATTAAAAACAAAAGCAAGTTTAAATATTAGAAATGCTGATTATAAAAAATTAGGCATTAATTATAATACTTTAACAAATAGGTCGTATACAGTTATACATTATTTAAAATATAATATAGCTCGCCTTGGAGGTGATACATATGATTTATCAATTATTAGTAGGATTGATCCAAAATGGTTATTACCAGCGAATATTTTATTAACACATTCTACTAATTTTACAAAAACAATATCAGGCGATGCATATAATAGATTTATGAAAATAATAAATGATAATTGGTCATTATCTAATAATGTATGGAATACACCAAAATTACCAATACTTGCTTATTTTTTTAAGAATATTAGTTCTGCTTTATTAAATATATAAGATTTTTATAACTTAATAATAAAAATATTACTAAATATAATGACATATATATGCCTAGTTGATAATATTTTTATTAATTCATGTAATTTAATAATATCAGATACAATAATTGATGCTCATATAATATTAAAAGTATCACCAGTAAATGTGAAAATTATACTAGATAATATGATAATACATTTAGTTAGTAAAGGTTATAATATAAAAGGTTATTTACAAGATAATAATTTCTATTATGATTGTATCAATGAAATTGTACCATTTTTGCAAACTCATACAATTGATTATAAAATTATAGATAAAAAAAAATGTAGATTTTTATGTTGTTAGAAGCTACTTTATAAAAATAATCTAATATAGTTTATATGAATAATTTTACAAAAGAAGATATTATTACTACTAATAAATTTAGAGATGTATTTCCAGATTATTTTTATAAAACTGATATAATTTATAGAAAAAAAATGATGAAATGTTCTAATAGAATGATTAGACCCCCAAAAATAAATCAATATTTAATTATATCGGGAAATTCTGATTATCCTATTACAAATGATTTAGTTGATTATTATAGACCACAAATATGGTATGCTATTAATAATAAAACTATGAGAGAAAATGTATTTAGTTTACCACTAGGAATAACAAATAATACAAATGAAAGTATATTACATCCAGTATATGGTAATCTCGATTGTATGATTCAAGTGATGAATGAAATAATTACTAAGAAAAAATTAGTATATATGAATTTTAATATTAATACATATTATGAAAGACGTAATGTATGGGAATTATTTAAGGATAAGGAATGGGTTACTATTGGTCAAATTACAAATACAATTGAAGGACGTACTCAATTTTTACAACAAATTAAAGAACATTCTTTTGTATTATGCCCACGTGGGAATGGTATTGACACCCATAGATTATGGGAGACACTATATATGGGAAGTATACCAATTGTAATATATGATAGTGCATTAGTAGAATTTAATGATTTACCAATATGTTTTATAGATAATTGGGAAATGATTACAAAAGATTTTTTAGAAAAAGAATTAGAACGTTTTCACAAAATAAATTGGTCTTTAGATAAATTAAAAATAGATTATTGGATAAACAAAATAAAATCACATTTATTTTATAAAACGAACAATTTTATTTAAGTTTTATTAAATATCTAAATTATTTTATATTATAATGGATGAAAAAAAATGTAGAAAATATAATTCTATTTATAGGAAAAAAATAATTTCTCAAATTAACAAATTAAAAAATAAAAATGATTTCATTGACATTTATAATATAATAACAGCTGATATTGGTACTAATTTTTCAAGTAATATAAATGGTTTATTTTTTAATATTAATATATTATCAGATACATGTATTGAAAATTTAGATGCTATTTTAGAATATAAATTAGAATCTAAGACATCTATTATTGTAGATACTCAAATAAATACAACAAAATATTATTTGAAAGATAATATAATAAATGATACTGGATATAAATTAAATAATCAGGAGAAAACTATATTTAAAAAACTAAGAACAACAGATGCTACTGTATAAGTTTATAATGCTGCTGGATGCATAATATTTGGATTATATTTTGGCTTTACAGTCATTATTAGAAGTAATAATATTATTATTAGTATAAGATATATTTCAGATAACTGCATTATTATATATTATATTATAAATATTACTAATTATATTTATAATATTTTTTAGTTAGAATAATACCATACAATAAAATATTGATTATAAAAAATCTATATTATGTATAATGAGTTCAAATAATAATGATTTTTTATATGCAGAACCAGAAGACCCAGATCTACCATATAAAATATATAAAAAACGTGAATTTTACTATAATCGTGTACCAGAAAGAGGAATTATGAAAACGTATGATGATATACAAGATTATCGAGCAGATATATGTAAAATTGGTGATTTTCAACCTAGAGAACAACAATCAATATTACCAAATTATATTAATACAAATACCCCATATAAAGGTGTTATATTAATGCACGGAACAGGTTCTGGTAAATGTCATAAAATAAATACACCATTATTAATGTTTGATCATAGTATTAAAATGATTCAAGATATTCGTATTGAAGATTTAGTAATGGGTGATGATGGAACATCTCGAATGGTATTATCACTTGTAACAGGTAAAGATATGTTATACAAAATAATACCAGAGGAAAATATGGCTGATATATATTATGTTAATTCTGAACATATATTATGTTTATATGATACACGTACTAATAATCATGTTGAAATATTAGCAAAAGATTTTTATAATATGAAAGATAAACAATATTATAGAGGTTATAGGACTATAATTGATGATAGTTTTTTAAGTAGACGTTTTCTGTTATTACATAAAATCATACGTGATTATTGTGAAAAAGAAAATGATTATCATATTATTACAAAATGTAATGAGCATAAAATTTTAGATACCATACCATATATTGTGGGATCATGTGGATTATATTTTAAAGATAATAAAATTTATAATTATAAAAAATTAGATATTGCATATAGATATATTTATTATAAAATAGATATAGAAATAGATGGTTATGATAATTTTTATGGAATCTCTATAAATAAAAATAATAAATATTTATTAGGTGATTTTACAGTTACACATAATTCATGTACTGCAATTGCAATTGCAGAGCAGTTTAAAGAACAAATAAAAAAATATAATACAAAAATATATGTTCTTGTACCTGGGCCAAATACACGAGAAAATTTTAAAAAAGAATTATTAACATGTACTGGCGATACATATTTGCACAATAAAAATGAATTTATACAAATGACTAAAGCAGAAATTGAAACACAAAAGAAAATTGCAACAAATGCAGCAATGCAAAATTATAAAATATTATCATATAAAACATTTTATAAAAAAGTATTAGGTGAAAAAATTCAAGAAAAATCAGTTGATATGAAACATAAATCTAAATATAAAAAAACATCTGAAGGCGAATATGAAAGAGAAACAGTAATTAATAAAATTACAAATATGAATAATTCTATACTTATTGTTGATGAAGCACATGGATTAACAGACAATGAATATGGTGAAGCACTTAAGAAAATTATAAAAGATTCTGAGAATTTACGCGTAATATTATTAACTGCAACGCCAATGATTAATTTACCAGATGAAATTGTTTCACTATTAAATTTTATAAGGCCATTAGATGATCAAATTGAACGTGATAAAATATTTACTAGTGACAAAAATTATAAAATGAGCCTTAAACCAGGTGGATTAAAATATTTACAAGAAAAAGCAAATGGTTATATTAGTTTTTATCGTGGTAATATACCATATACATATGCACAACGCGTTGAAAAAGGTGTAATTCCAAATGGTTTATTATTTACACCTGTTGTAAAATGTTTTATGGAAGATTTTCAATACAATGGCTATTTAGCATCTAAACAAAATTTAGAAGATACGTTAGATAGAGGATCCCTAGCTGCAGCAAATTTTGTATTTCCCATTATAGATGATACAAAATTAATTGGCCATAGTTCTCTTGAAGGTATTAATATTTTAATTTCACAAGTTAATGAACACTATGATAAATTAATGGGTTTAATTAATAAAACTATATTTAAAAATAAACTATCACCAGATATCTTAAAAAATTTTATTGTTGTGAATGATAAGAAAAATATTTCAGGTTTAATACTTAAACTAAAATACATTAAGCATTTTTCAATTAAATTCTATAAAATTTTAAATAGAATCGCAAAAAATGTAGATGGATTAAAAGGGCCATCTACCACATTTATTTATTCTAATTTAGTTAAAGCAGGCGGTATAGAATTATTTGCAGAAACAATGTTACAAAATGGTTATTTAGAATATAGAGATGATGGAGATTATAATATTGAGGATAATACAATTGATTATAAAACCGGATTTACTTTTAGAGAATTTAAAAAAAAAAAGTTATTAAATTTTAAACCAGCAACATTTCTATTAATAACAGGCGGTGTTGAAGATTCTGAAGATGTACCAGAGATAAAACAAAAACTAATTCAAGATGTATTTAATAATGCTGATAATATTGATGGTAAACATATTAAATTTATTTTAGGTTCAAAAGTTATGAATGAAGGAGTTACATTAAAAAATTGCAATCAAGTTCATATTTTAGATGTATTTTATAATATACCAAAAATAGAACAGGTAATTGGTAGAGCAATTCGTATGTGTGTACATCAAGATGTTATTACCGATAATAATAAATTTCCTAAAGTTTATATTTATAGATATGTAATTGCATTAAATAATAAAAATACTGATGAATTATCAACAGATGAATTATTATATCAAAAAGCTGAAATTAAATACATAATTGTTAAACAAATTGAAAGATTATTAAAAGAAATTGCTTTTGATTGTCCATTATTATTACATGCTAATATTTTTCCAGAAGAACTTGAAAAATATAAAGATTGCGAGCCTTATAGTAAGAATATGAAAGATCCTAAAAATATGTGCCCTGCATTATGTGATTTTAATAAATGTGATCTTCAATGTAAATCATCTGAACTAAATAAAAAATACTGGGATAATAAACATAAAACTTATAAAAAGTTAGAGAAAAAAGATCTTGATTATACAACATTTAATAATGATTTTGCAAAATATGAGATTAATTTAATTAAAAATAAAATAAAAGATTTATATAGATTTAAATATGTTTATTTATATGAAGAAATATTACATGAAATTAAAAAATCATTTTTAAATCATCAGATTGAATTATTTGATACTATTTTCTTAGATAAAGCCCTAGATTATTTATTACCATCTACAGAAAATGAATTTAATAATTTTAAAGATATTATATATGATAAATTTAATAGATCTGGTTATTTAATTCATCGTGATAAATATTATATATTTCAACCATTTAATGAAAATGAAAACTTACCAGCTTATTATAGAAATATCATAGATCTTAATATTGAAAATCATGTTTCATTAAATAATTATGTTAAACAAAAATTTCCAGATATTAAATACAATGATAATCAAGATATTAAAGAAACCAAAGAAGTATCAAAATATGAATTTGATTTAGAATACTATAATAGTAGAGAAGAATATACTGTTATAGGCATTATAGATAAGAATAATAATAAATTAGCATCAACTGACCCTGATTCATTTAAGATTAGGCCTAAGATGAACGTCAAAAATAATAAGAAAAGAGGTACTGGTATTCATAGTTTTACAGGTGCAGTGTGTTCTACAGCCAAATCTATGAATGAGTTACATAGTATTATTAAATCATTACCAAATATAACTAAAGAAGATCTTGTTAATATTAACAAGTTATCACGTGAAGAAATATGTAATATAATTAAGAATAAATTATTACTACTTGAAAAATATTCAACTAGTGATAATAAAAAAATTACATATATGATGGTTCCTAAAAACCATCCAACATTACCGTTTCCATTTAATTTACAAGATCGTATAAAATATACTATTGAAATTATAAATAATATAATGGGTTATAGTGTTGATATATTAGTTAAAAAACATAAGGATATATATTATGAATTAGAATTTACAGATAATACAAATGCACAAAAACACAAAAATGAAATTATCAAATTGGGTTTTAATATTCTTAATAATAAATGGAAATTAACTATATCATAATTACTTCATTTTTGTGTCCTAATAGTTTCATTAAAATTGCTTGGCTCATTGCATCATCAGATGCAGTTTCTTCTGGCATTATTATAGGATATAATGATAGAGCTAAATATGCTGTAACAGCTACAATAACACTACTTACTATTATTACTTCTCTATTTGTATTGAATACTTTTTGTACCTTAGATAATAAAGGATCTTTTGAATCCTTTAATACACATGGCATTAGAGTTGATAAACACATACTAACTACACCGCATAAAAGCGCAATTGCTAAATTTTCATCCATATTATAAATATAACTAGATATTTTTTATATAAATTGCATTTAAATAGTTAAAAGTTGTTTTTAATCTTTATAATTATTCTGTAAAATAGTTACAATCAATCTCTTTATAATATGCTGGTAAGTTGATTTTGCCAATATTAGAAGTAATTGTTTGAGATACAACAATTTTTTCTTCCATAACACAACTTGAAATTGCAACATAAATTGGATATTCTGCAACATTTTTATAAGTCCAATATACCATGGCTGGCTTTTCAGTATCATTATTATTATGGTATATACTTGTAATAACAATATCTACATTTTGTCTTACACTAGAGCCATTATATACACTAAGTTTATTTAAGTTATTTAATAATACAAAATTTGTTGCTAATGCTTGATATTTATTTTGTTCGAATCTTTTATTAAATGTATCGATTGTATCATTTTCTAATAGTTCTATAAATATTATACCAATATTATTATTTACTCCATAAACATGATTAAATGCTATAGGTAAATAGCAAACTAATGGACGACCAATAAAAAATCTACTAAAAATTTCTATCATTTCTTCTAATCCTTCATTAAATACATTAAAAAAATAACATGTTTCACGATGAGCTGTAAATGCATTAGAAGTTCCTCCTAGTGCTGTTAGTCTTTCTTGATAATGATTTTCTTTAGGATATTTTGAACTACCAAGGAATAACATGTGTTCTAAAAAATGAGGTAATCCATCATAGTTTGTAGGACAATCTAAAGTTCCAATATTAACAGCAACTGATACATAAGCTTTATCTAAATTAATATCTTGAACCACATATATATTTAATCTTATTCTTTAACACCCCCCCCCCAATATATTTCCTATTATCAAATTTAGGTTTAATTATATAGACATTATAATTAATATAGATTTTATTTATTTTATAATATTTAGTAATGACACAAGAAGGTGGTTTTATTAACCCATATCCTATATATGATATGAATAAGGTTCCTATTGATTCATATGAGTATAAAGATAACCTTGATAAGTATATAGATATTAAGGATAATATTACTACACAATATAAAGATAAAGAGTCAAAGTTTGATAACAGTATTATTACATTACAAAATTATTATACCCCAATTCTAATTAAAAAAGATTTTGGTATATTCAATGAATATAAAATTACTAATTACAAGATATGTAGAAAAACAAATAATATTTACTATGAACTATTTAATAATCGTTTAGATGATAGTTTTAGATTATTTGAACTATATCCTAATTATACTTATTATGAAATATCAAATACAATACAACTTGTAGAACTACCTAATAAGGATACAGTTTATGATTATTTGAAAGTTCAAGACCCAACTTTTAAAGATGGAATAAATCATATGTATGCATATTTATCTGGATTATTTTTAACATCATCACAATTTGATATGGATTATTTTATGAAACAACTAAATAAAGATATATTTAAAAATAAATATGAAAGTATACATATATTTATTAAAGATTTTATTGAATTTGGTGAAAATAATATGATTATTTATAAAAATTCATTCAATTTAATGAATAAGTATATTTTAATGGGGCAACCTAATATATATTTAGATTTATTATCAATTTTTTATGGTATTATAAAAGATAATATAAAAATGAAATATAAAGGGGATATTAATAACTTGAAAACTAGTAAAAATATAGCTGAATTAAAAACTAAAATCAGCAGCACATATAAAAAAAATAAAGCAATTATGCTTGCTGCTACAAGTATCATAGAAAATACTATAAATACACATAATAGTATATTAGAAACATATAATTTTTGTTTACTTTATAATCAATATAATATTAGTAGACACAATAAAAATGGCTTTATTAGCAATGATAAGATTAATGAATATATGAAATATGATTCTAATAAATTAACAATTTTATATATAGTAGAACACTTGGATTTATTTATTAAATATGCTAATGCTCTTACAAATAAACAATCTATAGTTAATATAAAAATAAATAAGACGATAATAGATAACATAATTGCATATACACTATATTATCAGATTGAAAATTTACCTTATTTAATTAATAAAAATGAAATAATGGCTAATTTATATGGTAATAATAATTATATTATAAAAGATGATTTTAAACTTACTGAATATAGTGAAACATTATATGCTATAGAGGATATTAAAATATTTTATTTTACATTATTAAAAATAGAGTTTCCTGTTATAGCTCAAGATTTTATGACATGCCCAGTTAATCCATTAACTAAAAGAATAATGTGTGGTGAAACAACTATATTAAATATATTTAATTATTTTTTATATAATATAGAAACAGATACATTTGATTTAAATAAATTAACAATTAAGAATGCACTTGTAGTTTATTTTTATACTAAAAATAATACAATGCAATTAGTTAAAAATAATAAGAATGATTTTTTTATTTTATTACAAAATATTAAAAGTGACATTTCAGAAGAATTATATTTATCTCATGATGATGATGATGATGGTCATGATTATTCATGGGAATTAAGACCAACATACAGAACTATATGTATAATAATTGCAAATTTATTTGATTTACCTATTGATGAGAATATAAATGATAATAAATTAGCATTTTTATTAGGAGAAATATTTAAATTTAAAACACTTGATAAATATGAAGTTAATCATAATCCTGATAATGTATATATACGAGTTGATAATTTTGCGTTAAACATGTCTGAAAAACATTCATCATTTGTATATGGTAATATGGCTATAGAAAAAACAAGATTAGATTCAATATTTAATTTTAATAATACAGCAAGACTACCTTGGTTAGAGAGATTATTTAATAGTTTATATAACATTGCTTTTAGTGATGTACCAGATCAAGATAATATCTATTACAATATAGAATATACAGATAATAAAAGTAGAGAACATAATAATAATTTATTATATTGGTTATTCTTTCATAAATTACAAGATATATTTGTAAATAATATTAGTAAAAAATCATTTGTTGACCATATAGTAAAATATAATATGGTTGACTATGATGATGATAAAGCATTAGAATTAATAGCAGAATATATTTCACTTGATAATAACATTCCTATTGATAGGATTAAAAGAATGTGTAGTAATGCTATACAGGAAAGAATTAATAATGAAATTTATTTTATATTAGATAACTTTAAACTTTATGAACATGTATCTAGAAGATATAAAGAAATAATATATAAAGATAAGAGTTATGCTCTAGCAATTAAATTTTATGGAGAGTTAAATAATGATAACATAGTATTATCGATATTAGGATTAGCAAATAAAAAAGAAAATATATATGAAAAAAAAACCATCCAAGATTTATTTAAAATTAAATTTCCTGTTATTAATATTTTATACACACCTAAAACCCCAAAATATCAAAATCCTTGGGGAAAACCAAATTTAATGGATATTATATTAAATTATATTAAAAGTTCTATGGAACATCATGAAAAAGTATATAATAAATACGAGTATCCTTATAATACATCACATCGTATTAAGAGTGAAATGAAAGATAAGAATAGGTGTCCTGTATGTAACAGAATTATAAATATTAATAGAAGTATTAATAAATTAGGATGTGGGCATTTATACCATTGTTTATGTTGTGATAAATTAGATACTTGTATTATATGTAACGAAAGAATATTAGTAATGTATATTTTTATAGATAATAATTGGGAACGTGTTAAATATATGTATCCTAGTGATGGTAAATTATATCCTGGACATTTTGAAAATATAGATATGATACATTTAAAAGATTATAATAACGAGTTATTACCTTACGCTTTATCTGAAAAAGTAGATAAGATACTTTTGGATAGTTTTAATATGGAACTTGTAGAAAATGTAATACCAAAATCTACTAGATTTTTATATTTAAATTCATATAATAAAGAACTAAGAATAAATGTTTTACCAGATAAAATAGTACATTTATACTTAAATAGTTTTAATAAAAAGTTATTGCGAGGTGTATTACCTCGTAGTATTATAATATTACGTTTGGATTCATATAATCAACCATTAGAAATAGGAGTATTACCAGATAGTAGTATTAAAAGTTTATATTTGAATTCATATAATCAATTATTAGAGGTAGGTGTATTACCACCAAATATTAATTATTTAGATTTAAGTTCATATAATATAAAATTAAAAAAGAATATTCTACCATCAAATATTGGTGTATTAATTTTGAATTCATATAATTATCAACTAAAAGAGAATATATTACCTAAAGAGCTAATTCAATTACGTTTAGATTCATATAATAAACCATTAAAAAAAAATGTATTACCAAAATTAGGATTATTATCTTTACATAATTTTAATCAACCATTAAAAAAAGATTCAATTCCATTTACTATTAGTAATTTACATTTGAATTCATATAATTATCAACTAGAAAAGGGTATATTACCACCATATATTCATTATTTAGATTTAAGTTCATATAATATAAAATTAGAAAAGGATATTCTACCATCAAATATTGTTATATTAATTTTGAATTCATATAATTGTCAACTAGAAAAGAATATATTACCTGAAAAGCTAATTCAATTACATTTAGGTTCATATAATCACCCATTAAAAAAAGATGTATTACCTAAAGAGCTAACACAATTACATTTAGATTCATATAATCAACCATTAGATAAGGCGGTAATACCAGAAAGTGTAATAGAACTATATTTATATACTTTTAATAAGAGTTATAATTTACCTAGAAATATTAATACATTAGGATTAACCTTATTGAATGATGAGGAATATATTCCAAATCATATAAAAACATTATATTTAAAAGACAAAATTGAATTAAAATATTTTAAAGAAATAGGATCAGATAATAATTTAATTATTTATACTAGAATTAAAGATAATGAAAGCTCTAATTTACGTAATAAGTATTTAAAGTACCCTAATTTAGATACTTTGCATAGCAAATATTTAAAGTACAAAAAGAAATATATGGAGTTAAAAACTAAGCTTCAATTGTTGAAGTAGAATATGAATATTATGAACAACATGACAATCTTTTTCATTATAAATTGCTATTTTTTTCATTGTCTTATTTTTATATAAATTCGAATCTGTTAGATTCGAATATATATCTTGTGCTAACATTCTAGCATCCATTCCATTAGAACATCCATTTGTTATATCCCATGTAGTATGAATTACAATTATATAATTTACCAACTATTTCACTATCATCTTTATTATATATTGAATGATATAGATCTTCTTTCGTTATACATATTTGTAATACAAAAAATATTATTATAATTAGCAATACTGATAATATATCTTTAACTATATAAATGAAGAAGTGTCGATATGATTAATTAAAAAAATCTAAATAGTTAAGACTTGTTTAATCGGTGCATGATCACTACCCAAAACATTATCTAAAATATCACATTCTGTTATTTTATTTTGAATATTTTCACTATTTAGAAAATAATCAATACGCCACCCTGCATTATTTTTACGCGCATTACCTCGATAGGACCAATAACTATATTTTACAGTATTGTGTAAGAATCTAAATGAATCAACTAAATTACATTTTTTTAAAATATTTTTAAACGAGTCTCTTTCTTCTTGTGTATAACCAGCTGTTCTTCTATTTGCAGTTGGATTTTTAATATCGATTGGTTCATTTGCAACATTTAAATCACCGCATACAATAACTGGTTTTGTTTTTTGTAATTTATTAATATATTCGCAAAATGCAATATCCCATTGATTTACACGGTAATTTAATCTTGCAAGTTCTTGGCCTGAATTTGGTGTATAAACATGAATTAAAAAAAATTTTTTAAATTCTAATGTTATTACTCGACCTTCATCATCTATATTTTTCCCATTGTAATCTAATCCCAATGCCATATTAACAGGTTTCTTTTTTGAAAATATTGCTGTTCCACTATATCCACCCTTTGTAGTACATGGGCTCCAAAATCTATATTTATATTTTGGTAATCTAACTAATAATGGTTTATCATCATATGGACATGAAACGCGAATTTCACCCATACAAAAAATATCTGGATCTTCATCTTTAATTAGATTATCTAAATGTTCAGTTTTTAATAGTGACCTTATTCCATTTATGTTCCATGCTATAATTTTCATTATTGATTAATAATGAAACTTTTATCTTTATATAAAGAAAATCTATTATTTTATATAATGACAAAAAAAAGAAAATCAGATTATGATTCAGATGATGATTATGATGATTATGATGATTATGATGATTATGATGATTATGATGATTATGATGATTCCGATGATCATCCTATTAAAGTTCCCAAAGTTAATAAAGAATTAATAATCATAAATAAAGAAGTTAATACTATTAGAGATTTAATTGATCTAGGTAAATTATATGATTCAAGTAAAGATTATAATATTGATTTGAAACAATTACATAATTTAGTTCCATCGTTAACAGAATTAGATAATATGATTGGTATGGATCACGTTAAATGCGATATGGTAGATCATATTTTATTTTATATTCAAAAATTAGATGATAGAAATAATGATATGATGCATACTATTATTCAAGGTTCACCTGGTGTTGGTAAAACAGAATTAGCAAAAATTATTTCTAAAATATATCTTGCAATGGGTATACTTAAAAATAAGAATTTTATTAAAGCAACAAGAAGTACATTAATTGCTCAATATCTTGGTCAGACAGCACCTAAAACACAAAAAGTTATTGATAGTGCAATTGGTGGTGTATTATTTATTGATGAAGTTTATTCACTTGGTAATAGTGATAAAAAAGATATGTATGCAAAAGAATGTATCGATACTATTAATGAAAATTTAACTGAAAAGAAAACAGATTTTATTTGTATTATTGCTGGTTATAAAGAAGATATTGAACAATGTTTTTTATCTTGGAATAAAGGTTTAGATAGGCGTTTTCCTGTAAGGTTTAACATTGAATCATATTCTGGTGAAGAATTATTTTTAATTTTTAAGAAAAAAGTATATGATCTAGATTGGAAATTAGATGAAACTATAACAGATGCATTTTTTATAGATAATCATAAATATTTTAAGAATTTCGGCGGTGATATGGAAATATTATTTGCAATGTGTAAACGGATGCATTCTAGACGAATTTTTGCAACCAACGGTAAATCTAAAATTATTACTATGGATGATTTAACAAAGGCATTCACAAAGTATAAAGAAAAGAATAATTCACCAACTATAGATGATGAAGTTTGGAAAAATATGTTTTTATAATAGTATTCAATGATAATAATAAATTTTATATAGTATAGTAATAATTTTATTTTTAAGTATTAAGTAACAATAATATATCTACTTGATGCCATGATAATCAAGATGTTGTAATAATATGTTTTAAGTAAAATATATAATCATACTTATTGTGGTATGATTATATCTAAGCAAATATAAACTTTATTAATTTTTCATAATATCATATAAAAATATATAAGATATTTATATTATATAAGATTATTTTTCTAAGTACCCTCATATAATGGAACCTCTTTTAAGAAAAAATGATAAAGAAATGTTTTATAAACATTAGCATATTTACCATTAGCATATTTACCATTAGCATA
>Ga0214921_10005871_pt1 | contig 17133 bp, 16 predicted proteins | sample LL1505_MetaG_FD_177992 | JGI IMG/M metagenome (GOLD analysis project Ga0214921, IMG submission 177992) | Freshwater microbial communities from Lake Lanier, Atlanta, Georgia, United States - LL-1505 | ecosystem: Environmental > Aquatic > Freshwater > Lake | place: USA: Georgia | collected...
TTAAAAACTGACAAAGTAGCATTACAAAGAATAAGAGAAGCTGCTGAAAAAGCAAAAATAGAATTATCTTCCTCAGCTCAAACTGAAGTGAATTTACCTTTCATTACAGCGGATAAAAGCGGTCCAAAACACGTTAATATGAAAATCACAAGAGCAAAACTTGAAGCTCTTACCGCAGCGCTTATTGAAAAAACTATAGAGCCTTGCAAAATTGCTCTTAAAGATTCTGGTTATACCGCATCTGAAATTAATGAAGTCATTCTTGTTGGTGGAATGACAAGAATGCCAAAAGTTGTCGAAGCAGTTAAGAGTTTTTTTGGAAAAGAACCAAACCAAAGCGTTAACCCTGATGAAGTTGTTGCTTTAGGTGCTGCTGTTCAGGCGGGTGTATTGCAAGGTGATGTTAAAGACGTTCTTCTTCTTGATGTCACTCCATTGTCACTTGGTATTGAAACTTTAGGAGGGGTATTCACAAGATTAATTGAAAAAAATACAACAATCCCAACTAAAAAAAGCCAAACGTTCTCAACAGCTGAAAACAACCAGCCAGCCGTAACAATTAGAGTTTTTCAAGGTGAAAGAGAAATGGCAAATGACAATAAATTACTAGGTAACTTTGAACTAACAGGAATTGCGCCAGCTCCAAGAGGTGTTCCCCAAATTGAAGTGACCTTTGATATTGATGCTAATGGTATCGTTAACGTTTCTGCAAAAGACAAGGGAACTGGAAAAGAACAGAAAATTCAAATTCAAGCTTCGGGTGGTTTAACTGATGAAGAAATTCAAAAAATGGTTAAAGAAGCAGAAGCTAACAAAGAGGCTGATAAAAAGAAAAGAGAAGAGGTTGATGCAAAAAATCATGCTGACTCTTTAATAGCCTCAACTGAACAAAGCTTAAAAGAACACGAAAGCAAAATTTCAGAAGCTGATAAAAAAGCAATTGAAAAAGATATGGAAGATTTAAAAGAAGCTATTAAATCTGACAAAACTGAAGATATCAAAACTAAAACTCAGCAACTAATGACTTCTTCTATGAAATTAGGTGAGGCGATATATAAAGCTCAGCAAGATACTGCTGGTGCTTCAAAAACAGATGCTAAATCTGACGATAAAAAAGATGTGGTTGATGCCGAGTTTGAAGAAGTAAAAGACGATAATAAAAAGAACGGCTGACCCATTTATAACTGGTTTCGCCCTAAGTCATTATGTCCAAAAAAGACTATTATGATATTCTTGGTGTAACCAAAAAATCAACTCCTGAAGAAATAAAAAAAGCCTACAGATCTCTTGCAATGAAATATCACCCTGACAGAAATCAGGGAGACAAAACTGCTGAGGGAAAATTTAAAGAGGCATCTGAAGCCTATCAAGTTTTATCTGATCCAAAGAAGAAATCTTCCTACGATCAATTTGGACATTCTGCATTTGAAGGTGGATCTGGGGGAGCAGGAGGTTTTGATTTTGGAGGCTTTGAATCTGGTGCATTCTCTGACATCTTTGATGATTTTTTTGGCGACTTTATGGGCTCAGGTCGAGGTGGGAGGAACTCTAAAAAATCAAGATCGAATCGTGGATCCGATTTAAAAATTAATTTAGAAATAACTTTAGAAGAAGCTTACCTTGGAAAAAAACAAACTATTAATTTATCCTCTAATGAAAAATGTGAAAAATGTTCTGGAGGTGGGGCAGAACCTGGTTCAAAACCAAAAAAATGCTCTACTTGCGATGGGTATGGAAAAGTAAGAACGCAACAAGGTTTTTTTACTCTACAACAAACGTGCCCTGATTGCGGAGGAGATGGTGAAATGCTTTCTAATCCCTGTAAAGATTGTAAAGGATCCGGCGCTACTAAAACAAAAAAAAATCTCTCAATTCAAATTCCAAAAGGTGTAGATGATGGAACACAAATAAGATTGTCTGGAAAAGGAGATGCGGGTTACAGAGGTGGATCCAATGGAGATCTATATGTATTTATAACAGTTGAAAAACATAAGATTTTTCAAAGATCTGAGGAAAATCTTTACTATAAATTGCCAATATCTATGACTGATGCTGCGCTTGGCGCAGAAATAGATGTCCCAACTATTGATGGGGGAAAATCAAAAGTTAAAATTCCTGCAGGAACACAGTCTGGAAAACAATTTAGACTAAAAGAAAAAGGGATGCCGATATTAAGAGAAAGTAATTTTGGAGATCTTTATCTTGAAACAAATGTAATAATTCCTGAATTCTTATCAAAAGAGCAAAAAGACTTGCTACAAAAATTTAAATCTTTAGAAGATTTAGATAATAATTCAGAAATGAAAAATTTTATTAATAAAGCTAAAAAATTTTGGGAAAATTTTAAATAAATAATAAATATTTAAAAATTAGGTATAATTATTATTAGTTTGTTTTATCTTATTTATTTTATCATCATTATATGAAGATTAATTTAAGTTATGTAGCCTCTAAAGATTGGCATCACTATCAGGGGCTAAAGGAGGTAATAATCTATTTTGATTTTCATCTCAGTAAAATGGGTTATGATGTTACTATATCGAGAAATTATTTTGATAATAAAAATATAAATATAATTTTTTGCAGCTACATGCTTTCAAAAGATATTAGTATTCCTAAAAATTCTATCATTTATCAATCTGAAGATCTTAATAAAACAACTGCTTGGATTTTTAATGAAGATAAAGATAAAGGCAAAAGATATTTAGATATGTTAGAAAATAATTCTATAATCGATTATTCTAATATAAATTTACAAAAAATAAAAAATAAAAAAAAATGTTACTTACCATTATTGTATTGTGAAAGATTAATAAGTAATTTTCAAAGAAAAGAGAGAGATTATTTGCTGTTTTATGGAGCAATTACACCATATAGAAAAGCTTTATTGGAAAATATTTCAAAAATAAAACGCCTTAAAATATTAGTTCCTGAAGCTGGGGGGGGGACTATGGTTTTCTCAGAGATAAATTAATTATGGAGAGCATGGGAGTGTTAAATTTGCACAAAAACGAAAATTGTAACGCTCTTGAAATTGTTAGATGTTTTTATCCTTTAATTAATAATGTGCCTATCTTTTCAGAAGAAACAAATGATGAAAAAGATTTAAAATATTATAATAGTTCTATCTGTTTTTTTAAAAGAAACTCTTATAAAGATCTATTAAACTTGATTAATCAATTTCAAAAAAACAAAAAGTATTATTTAAATAATATTTACAAATTTAAAGAATTCAATACTTTTGAAATATTTGAGAGTTGTATTAAAAAAATTATTTAATTATAAAATAATTAAAATTTATAAATCTATTTTACATGTCAATATCTTATAAATTAGAAAAAAGTAAATTACTTCATTTAGGTGGAAAATTAAATGAAGCAAAGAAAATATACGAAGATATTCTTTTAACAAATCCTGATAATTTTCTAGCAAATCATTTATTAGGGTCGTTAGAAATTCAACTTCAAAATTACTATAGTGCAGAAGATTTTTTAAGAAAAGCAATTAAACTTCACCCTAAAAGCCATTCTACTTTTAATAATCTAGGTGTTGTTTTGACAAAGCTAAACAAGCACGTGGAGTCTTTGGATGCTTATGCTAGCGCTGTTGAGTTAAAACATGATTATGCTGAAGGGTACAATAATCTTGGCATAGCTTATAGGAATTTAAAACATTACCAAAAATCTTTGGAAAACTATTGCAAGGCCATAGAATTTAAATCTAATTACGCAGAAGCTTATAATAATAGAAGTATTGTGTATCGTTTATTAAAAGAATTTAAAAGAGCTTACGATGATGCATGCAATGCAATTAAATTAAAATTTGACTACGCTGAAGCTTATTATAACCGTGGTTTAGTCTCATTTGAAACCAATCAATTTGAATTTGCTTTAGAGGATTTCAATTTGTCAATTAATTATAAAAAAAATTATACAGATGCTTACGCCGCCTGTGGAGATACATTTTTTAGGTTAAAAAATTATTATGAGGCAGTAAATAGCTATAAAATAGCAATGAATAGCAATGAATATCATTCAAAATATAAATATCTTATAGGTAATATTTTTTTTTCTCTAATCCAAGTTGGCGACTGGAGTAATTTTAAGAAAATTACTAGTCTTTTAGAAAAAACAATAGAAGAAAATATAGCAATTGAACCATTTTGGTTAATGTTTTGGAATGACAATTTAGAACTGCAACACAAAAATCTTAATAATTATGCAAAAATTAATAATTATAATATTTCAGCAAAACTAGAATTAAAAAAAACTGATAATAAAAAAATACATATAGGTTACTATTCTGCTGATATTAGACACCATGTGATGTACTTTTTAATTTCAGAAATCTTGAAATTTCATGATAAAAATAATTTTATAATTACAATATTTTCACTTAAAAATTCTAAAGACCTAAATTATAAAAATAATATTAAAGAAAACTGTAATAATTTTATTGATGCTCAGAACTTAGATGATGAAGAAATAGTTTTACTAACAAGAAAGAGAAAAATTGATATTGCTATTGATCTTAATGGGTTGACCGAATTTAATCGATCTAATTGTTTTTCAAAAAGACTTGCTCCAATACAAATTAGTTATTTAGGTTACCCTGGATCCTCAGGAATTAAAAATCTTGATTACATTATTGCAGATAACTACTTAATTACTGATGAGTTAAAAAAATTTTATTCAGAAAAAATATTAAATTTACCTGGATGCTATAGAACACATTATATTTCAAAACATCGTGATAATAAAAATAAAATAACTAAAGAAATTTTTTTATTAAATGAAAATAAATTAATTTTTGGCTGCTTTAATAATCCTAGTAAAATTAATCAAAATATTTTTAATGTCTGGATGAAAATATTAAAAAAAATCCCAAATAGTATTTTATGGTTAATTGAGCACAGTCAAGAATTTAAAAATAATCTTTTAACAAGTGCATCTAAAAAAAATATTGATCCTTCAAGATTGGTATTTAGAAAAAAATTACCAATAGAAGAGCATCTTAAAACTTATAAATTAATGGATATATTTCTGGACACTTTCCCTTATAATGGACACACAACAGTTTGCGAAAGTTTATATGAAGGAACCCCAGTAATAACGTTAACTGGAAAATCTTTTGCAAGCAGGGTTGGGGCAAGCATTCTATATAATTTAAATATGAAAGAAATGATTACACACAATCTATTAGAGTACGAAGAAAAAATTATCGAAATCGCATCTAGGCCTAACCTTTTAAAAAATATAAAAATTAATTTAAAAAATAATATTGATAAAGGACATATATTTAATCCTAAAATTTATGTGAAAAATCTTGAAAAAGTTTATTATAAATTAATGCAAAGAAAAAATTTCCTAGATACTTAATTTTTAAATGAAATACTTAATTTTTAAATGAAAAAAATTAATATTACCATTGCTGGAGCGCTAGGTCGAATGGGTCGGATATTAATTAACCAAATATCAAAAAATAAAAATTTTACTCTTTGCAACCTAACTGATCTAAAAACTGGAAAAAAAATTAAAAACGTTAAAATCCAAGGTAATAGTCTAGAAGCATTTCAACAAGCTGACGTTATTATCGATTTTTCAAGACCTAAGTCTTCAATGGAAATTTTAAGTTTTGCAAAGAGATTAGGGAAAAAAGTTGTAATTGGAACAACGGGTTTTACAAAAAGAGAAGAAAAAATAATAAAAAACTACTCAAAAAAAATTGCTATTTTTAAATCTGGTAATATGAGTTTAGGAATAAATGTACTTGAGTATATAACAAAAATTTTATCAAAAAAAATACCAAATAATTATCAAATCGGTATTTTAGATAATCATCATAAAGCAAAATTAGACTATCCATCAGGTACGGCACTTATGCTAGCAAATGCCGTTGCAAAAGGTAAAGGCAAAAAATTCGACAAATTAAAAGGAGAATTTTTTTTGAATAAAAAAGGAAATCTTCAAGATAATAAAATTAATTTTTTTATAACTAGAAAGAATAAAACTATTGGTAAACATGCTGTCATTTATAATAATAAAATTGAAAATATTGAATTAAAGCATACAGCTTTTTCAAGGGAGCTGTTTGCCGATGGAGCATTAAATGCAGCTGTATGGATAAATAAAAAAAATAAGGGTTTGTTTAATATGCAGGACATGTTCGCTTTAAAATAGAGCGTTATTAAAATTCTTGATGCTTCTAAACCAAAACAAAGCTCTTCATCTAATTAAGCTTTTGGATAAATCAATCAAAAATCCCAAAACATCATTAAAATATAAAAACAGATTTACCCTGCTAACTTCTGTTGTACTTTCGGCTCAATGCACCGATGTAAATGTAAATAATGTAACTAAAAATATATATAAAAAATACTACACGCCTAAACATTTTGTAAACTTAGGAATTAATAAAATAAGAAATCTAATTAAAAGCATAGGACTTTTTAATAATAAGGCTAAAAATATATATTTATTATCAAAAATTTTATTAGAAAAATACCAAAGTAAAGTTCCGAATAAATTTGAAGATTTAATATCTCTGCCAGGAGTTGGAAGAAAAACTGCTAATGTTGTTTTAAATTCTGCTTTTAATAAAGCAACTATAGCGGTAGACACTCATGTCTTTAGAGTTGCTAATAGAACTGGCCTTTCTGATGGTAATAATCCTGAAAAAGTTGAAACTCAACTGTTAGAAATATTGCCTAAACAACACATAAAAAAAGCCCATCATTTAATACTTTTGCATGGAAGATACGTTTGTAAAGCCAGAAGTCCTTTATGCAAAACATGTGTAATTAATAAAATTTGTCTATACAAAAAGAAATATGAATAAAAAAATATTAGGCATAGGCAATGCTATTGTTGATGTTCTTGCTAAAGTAGATAATGAATTTTTAATACAAAATAATCTTGTTAAAGGTTCTATGAAACTCATAAATAAATCTGAGTTTGAAAATCTCAAAAAAAATATTAAGATAGAAAAAGTTGTAGCTGGTGGTTCTGTTGCAAATACCATGGCTGGTATTGCTTACCTTAAGGGAAGCTCTTCATTTATCGGAAAAGTTAACTCTGATAAATTCGGTAATTTATATAAAAAAAGCTTAGAAGACATAGATGTAAATTTTCCTTACATCAAAAAAAATGAATCTTTGCCAACAGGAGCATCTATTATTCTAATTACTCCGGACTCAGAAAGAACTATGTGTACTTATCTTGGTATTTCATCATATCTTGCGGCTGATGATATTTCTAAAAATAATATTTTGGGTCATGAATTAATTTTTTTAGAAGGATATCTATGGGATAAAGGAGATAGCGAAAAAATGTTTAAACATGCAATAAGTATATCAAAGCAAAACAAAGTTAAGATAGCAATGAGCTTGTCTGATGTTTTTTGTGTCACTAGACACAAACAGGCTTTTTATAACTTACTTAAAAATGATTTAGACATCTTAATAGGGAATGAAAATGAAATAAATGAATTAACAGGAAAAAAAAGTTTATTAGATTCTATAAATCAATTAAAAGAGTTTAATAAAATAATAGCTATTACAAGAAGCGATAAAGGGAGTTTGGCTATTAAAAATAATGAAATTATTAATTGCGAAAGCGTAAAAGTTAAAAAGGTGCTTGACTTAACTGGAGCTGGCGATTTATTTGCTGCTGGATTTTTAAAAGAATATTTGGACAAATCTGATATAAAAAAATGCTTAACGACCGGTTCAATTACAGCATCGAAAATTATTCAGAAAATTGGTGCAAGACTAGAATAGTTAATAATTACTTAGATAAATAATATAAAGAATTTTTTTCAATAATAAATTCTTTATCTTTAAAAAATTTATTTATTTTTTTTCTTAATCTATGTAAATGTGTCTCAAAAGCATGACTTTCTAAATTTGAGCTACGCTTCCAAACATAATTAATTAAAAAAGATTTTTCTAAACCATTTTTTTTATTTAAGGTTAGAATTAAATCCAATTCTTTCTCTGTAAGTGTGGTCTTTATATTGTTTTTAATAATAATTCTTTGATTTGAGTCTATTTCATAACCACCAATAATAATTTTAGATTTTTTAAAAAAATTGTATTTAATAATTAATATATTTAATATTTCTTTAAGAGTTAAAATCTCTATGGGAATGAACAAGGACACATGAAATTCTAGCAAACTTAACTTATTTCTTAAAATAAAATCTCTACTATTTAATAAAAAAATAGTTGGAATATTTTCATTAAAATATTTTTTAATTTCTGATAATTGTAATTTCTCAACAAAAATAATTCTAATTAATAAATTTTTATCACTATATTTTAAATTATCATCAGAAATAATTGTATAGCCAAGCTCTAATTCTCGTAATAGAGCAATAAAAGATTGTGATCCAATAATATTAAGCTGAATATTGTTCATAAATAAATATATATAGATTTAATATGATTATTGTAAAAAAATCAGGATATTTAAAGTACAAAAACCTTAAATTTCAATGTGCATTAGGAAAAGCGGGGATTAAAAATAAGAAAATGGAAGGAGATAATATAACTCCCAAAGGGATATTTGAGATAATAAAAATATATTATAGGGCTGATAAAATTAAAGATATCAGAACCTCAATAAAAAAAATTAAAATTAAAAAAGATATGGGGTGGTGTGACGATCCTAATAGTCGCTTTTATAACAAGCAGATAAAATTACCAACGAAATTGGGTCATGAAAAACTCTTCCGAAATGACGATCTGTATGATTTAATTTTGGTCTTAAATTACAATATAAATCCAATAATAAAAAATAAAGGCAGCGCTATTTTTTTACATGTTGCAACAAAAAATTTAGACAACACAAAAGGTTGTATAGCTATACTAAAAAAAGATTTAATAGCTTTATTGGCAAAAATAAAAAAAAATACGAAAATTAAAGTTAGTTAAACTCTCTCTCCAAATATTGCAGACCCTACTCTTACATAAGTAGCACCCGCTCTAACGGCAACTTGATAATCCGCAGACATTCCCATGCTTAATTGATTTAATGATTTTTTTTTTGCTAGGTTTGCTAGCTGTTTAAAATATAAATCTGGGTTAAATTCAAGTGGTGGAAGACACATTAAGCCAATTATATTTAGATTTAATTGATTTCTACAATAGTCGATAAAATCATCAGCTTCTGTAATATCTATTCCAGATTTATGTAATTGTTTATCAAAATTAATTTGAATAAAATATTTGATAGTCTTTCCGCTTCTATCCTCTTCTTTTTTTAAATCAATAGCTAATTTTTCTCTATCTAAAGAATGAATGAATGAAAAAATTTTTAAAGCATCTTTTACTTTATTAGTTTGCAATTTACCAACTAAATGAAGTTGCAAGTTTACTTTTGTTAAAAGTATTGAACTCCATTTTTCAATAGCTTCTTGCACTCTATTTTCTCCAAAGTGAATGTGTCCAACATCGATCAAAGGTTGAATACTGTTTAAAGAAAAATTTTTAGAAACTACAATAATATTTGCATTACTAGACGAGGAATTTATAGATTTCCTTATTTCATTTAAATTATCTATAACTGACATAGTTTTATGTTTCAAAAAGAGATAGAAAAATATTATTGTTTTATTGATGATATTAACAATGAAATAAAAATTAATATACTAAAATTTAGAAATATTTCATTAATCTTCAGACCTAAACAGAAAAAATTAAGTAATTTAAATTTTCTAAAAATAAAAAATTTCTGTAAAAAAAATAATATTAAATTATATGGCTATGATAATCATAAAATTGTAACTCAAAATAAATTACAAGGATTAGTTATTTCAAGTAATTACAAAAGACAAATACTTAACCCTTATTTTAAAGATCAATTTAAAATAATTGGAATTGCCCATAATCAAATAGAGTATTTTAATAAATATAGACAAGGCTGTTCGGTTACAATGCTTTCACCGTTATTTTTTAATAAAAAATTTAGTTTAAATAAAATTTTAGGTCCAACAAAGTTTAGATTGATAACTTCTTATTGGAAGACTGATATATGCGCCTTGGGAGGACTTAACTTAAATAATTCTAAGAAATTAAAGCTAATTAAGTTAAATGCTATTGGATTTTATTCTATGATTTTAAATCAAAAATTAAAAAAGCCCGTTTACTTTTTAAAGTAAACGGGCTTTTAGATTTAACTTATTAATAATAAATTATTAATTAAAAATTAACATTGGCTCTAGCTAGAATTGCATCACCATTCTGGTCAACATTTCCACCTAAATTTTTAATTGAACCAACAGTTATACCTGTAGAGATTGGACCTAAGCTATATCCAAGAGAAATTTGTTGCATTTTCTCTTTTGCAGCCACACCATCTTTTTCAGTTCTAGCAGCTGAATAACCAATAGATACATCTTTGCTAATTGCGTAAGCAATACCTAAGTCATAAGCTTTTGTATCAACACCAGCATTAGCTAAGTTCGCTTGTTGATCTGCTCTTCCAAGTCCTACTGTAACATCTCCAGTATTGTATTTAACGGCAATGTATTGACCAGTTGTGTTTGCTTGTCCAGCATCTGTTGTTCTATTGTAGAATGCAGAACCTGTTAAACCTTTAACGCCAAGATCTCCAACAAAACCAACTTCCCACTTAGATAAACCGTCATATATTGAAGGTGAGTTATATCTAGTGTTAAATGAATTTGTGTCGTTTGCAGCTGCACCAGTGGTTGCATTTGGTGTGTAGTTTATAGAAGCTTTTCCTACTGGAAGCGTTTGAACTATTCCAATACTATATGACTCGTAAGAACTATTTTTTGTTGTTGGAAAAAGCATTGCTGTAACTGTACCAGGAGTAGTTACGCTACCTTTTGTAGACCCAATACCGCTCAGTAAATCATCAATGTCAGCAACTCCAACTAGGTTTGATACTGCAAAATCAGGATTTTGAATGTGATCAGCACCAAATGTAAATGTTGTGTTTCCTGAAATGAAATCAATGTAAGTATTTTCATTGAATGCACCAGCCAAAGTACTGTGCGTTTGAGTACCAACACCAGCATTAGTCGCCATTGTATCACTACCATCAAACTCAAGTGAAAAGCCAGCAACATAGTCCATACCATTATTTAACTTACCTTTATTAGTAAGGTTAATTTGGGATTCTTTACCAAATCCACGGTATTGTTGTTTACTAGTTTGATCATTTTTTATAGCTTTGTAAGTCATGAACAAATTTCCAGAAACTGTTGTCTGAGCATTTGAATAACTTGTACCAGCTAAAACTAAAGAACTTACTAAAGCAGTTCTTGTTAGCATTTTATTCATAGTTTTACCTTTTTTATTGTTATTAACGTCTCAATTTATATAGTTTTTTTTAAATTTATTTATTTTAAAAGTGCTATTAACCTAAAATTTATCTAAATGTTGTAATTATGCAACATTATAGGTAATTTAAAACCTTTAAAAATAAAGGCTTTTTTTAACAATACTTAAAAAGTCAATGTGATAAAATTCATTATGCTAGTCTTTTTTAAAAATAGATTGAATAGGTCGCTTTTTATAACATTTGTATTTTTAATATTTATAGGATGCTCAAAAGTAGATCCTGTTACTGGGGAAAAAGTTTTAATCGAAACCGATCAAACCAAAAGAGCTGTTGAGAAATCTAAAGAGGGAGGCGGAATATTTGCTAATATTACAAAAGACAAATCTTCTAATACCTATGATTTTGCAACATCTAATATTCTATGGAGAGCTACTTTAAAAAATCTAAACTTTTTACCGCTAATTAATGCTGACTATTCTGGCGGAATAATTATATATGATTGGTATTCTGAAAATTTAAATTCAACTGAACAAATAAAAGTTACTGTAAAATTTTTAAATAATGAAATTAGAGCAGACTCACTGGAAGTAACTTCTCACAAGAAATTATGCAATGAAAATAATAAATGTTTTATAAGCAAACTTAATAATAATTTCTCAAACGAAATAAAGGAAAAAATTTTATCTGAAGCAAGAATTATGAAAATTGAAGAGGCAAAAAATAAGAAAAATTAAAATCTCTAGTCATGGATAACTACAATCCTTTGCCTGCAGAAAAAAAATGGCAAGAATTTTTTGAAAATAATAAAATATTTAAAACAAAATCTAATCAGGGTAAAAAATTTTACTGTTTAGAAATGTTTCCTTACCCATCGGGAAATATTCATATGGGCCATGTAAGAAACTATACCTTGGGTGATGTTATAGCTAACTTTAAAAGATTAAATGGTTACAACATTCTGCATCCTATGGGCTGGGACGCTTTTGGATTACCAGCAGAAAATGCTGCCATTCAAAATAATTTACACCCGAAAGATTGGACTTTAAAAAATATTTCAAAAATGAAATCTCAATTAAAACGTCTAGGACTTTCTATTGATTGGGATAAGGAAATATCTACTTGCGACGAGTCTTATTATAAGCATCAACAAATTTTGTTTTCTCTTCTTTACAAAAAGGGAATTGCCTATAAAAAAAAAAGTTATGTAAACTGGGATCCTATAGATAATACAGTTCTAGCAAACGAACAGGTAATTGATGGTAAAGGCTGGAGATCTGGAGCCGTTATTGAAAAAAAAGAATTAAATCAATGGTTTTTAAATATTACAAAATATTCAGATCAATTACTAAAGTCTCTTGATGATTTAAAAGGTTGGCCAGAAAAAGTAAGGTTAATGCAAAAAAACTGGATTGGAAAATCTTTGGGTTGCGAAATTGATTTTATTTCTGATTTTAAAAATACTAAAATTAAAATTTTTACAACACGACCAGACACAATATTTGGAGCTTCATTTATTGCTGTTTCTCCGGATCATCCTTTTACTGAATGTTTTAAAAATGAAAAAAATTTTCAAGATTTTAAAGAACTTGCTTTAAAAAACATTGGAACAGAATCTTCATTATCTAAAAATGAAAAATTAGGTTTTAAAACACCATTTTTTGCAACACATCCTTTTTTAAATAAAAAAATACCAATTTATGTAGCTAATTTTATACTAATGGATTACGGAACCGGAGCTATATTTGGTTGTCCAGCTCATGATCAAAGAGATTTAGAATTTGCCAAAAAATATAATCTAGAAATAATTCCAGTTGTAAGTCCCAATAAATACAAACCCATATCAATCAATGATCAAGCATACATTGATGACGGATATATTATTAATTCAGATTTTCTTGATGATTTAAGTGTTGAAGAAGCAAAAAAAAATATTATTCAAAAAATAGAAAAAAAAAATATAGGGAGTTCTAAAATAATTTATCGTCTTAAGGACTGGGGAATATCTAGACAAAGATATTGGGGATGTCCAATTCCAATTATGTATAGGGAGGACGGTAAAATTATTTTAGTTCCTGAAAAAGATCTGCCCATAGAACTTCCTAAAGATATAGATTTTAGTAAACCAGGAAATCCATTGGAAAATCACCCAACATGGAAATATACAAAATGTCCAGAAACGGGAATGAAAGCAGTTCGTGAAACTGATACTCTTGATACTTTTGTAGATTCTTCTTGGTACTTTCTTCGCTTTTGTTCTCCAAAAGAAAACGAAAGACCTTTTGATATAGATGAAGCTAATTATTGGATGCCGGTAGATCAATACATTGGTGGTGTTGAGCATGCCATACTTCATCTTTTATATTCAAGATTCTTTACTTTAGCGCTGCAAGATGAATTTAAATTAAAGGTTTCTGAGCCTTTTGAAAATCTTTTTACTCAGGGAATGGTGTGTCATCCAACCTTTAAAACAGAAAAAGGAAAATGGGTTTTTCCAAAGGAAGTTATTGAAAAAGATGGATTATATTTTTTAGAAAATAAAGAAAAAATTTTAAAAGGGGACAGTCAGGCTATGTCCAAGTCTAAAAAAAATATTGTTGATCCTGATGATATTATTAAAATTTATGGAGCAGATGCTGTAAGATGGTTTATTTTATCAGATAGTCCTCCAGATCGAGATATACAATGGAGCGATAGTGGAATTCAAGGTGCATTTAAATACGTACAAAAAATCTGGCGTACTTGTGAAAAAATACAAGTTTATAAAAAAGAAAAAGAAGAAACTAATAATAATTTTTTAATTAAAACTAATATCCTAATAAAAGAAATTACAGAATGTATAGAAAAATTTCACATTAATGTCGCTGTTGCTAAACTTTATATTTTCTTAAACAGTCTTAATGAAGAAATTGATAAAAAAACCTTAAATGAGGAAAACATTATCGATGCTTATAAAAAATATTTAATTATCATATCTGCCTTCATTCCTTATATCGCAAATGAATGCTGGGAAAAAATTACAAAAAAAAATAATCTGAGTTCACAAGAGTGGCCTAAAATTCAAGATACTCTTATAAAAAAGGATCACTTTGATGTTGTAATTCAAATAAACGGTAAAAAACGAGCAATTATCAATGCTATTAACAATGAAAATGAGGAAAATGTTTTTAGCAAATCCTTAGCAATTAAAAATATTAAAGTTATATTAGAAGAAAAAACTATAATTAAAAAAATATTTATAAAAAATAAACTGCTCAATATTGTCACTAATGATTAATAAACTTTTTCTAGCTATTATAATTTCAGTTACTTTAGCTCATTGTGGGTTCTCACCTATATATACGGGAAATTTTAAACAAGTAATTATTTCTAAATCGGAAATAGTGGGTGATAAAGATCTAGCATTTAACTTGGAACAAAAATTAAATTTTACAAAGGATGAAAAAAATTTAAATGCTTATATATTTAAAGCTCAAATTTTTGATACAGCAGAAAGCTCTCTTGTAGATTCAAGAGGGATATCTACTGAAGAAATTCTTAAATTAACAGTAAGCTATCAATTTCAAGATAAAAGTGGCGTTATCATATACCAAGACGCCATAACGAAGGACAAAAGAGTCTCTGTCACTGACAATTTATCAAATAATATTCTAGTAAAAAATAATGAAAAAAAAATATTATTAGATTCTATAATTCAAAATATCTTATTTAAATCTAGAGTCTCATTAAAATAGTTTAAATGCTCTTAAAATCACAAGAGATAGCTCTAAAAAATAAAGATTTTTTTAAAGAAAAAATAATTCTTTTGTATGGTGAAAATCAAGATTTAATTAATGATTTAAATCAACAAATTGTATCAAAATTTATAAAAGAAAAAAAAATCTCAAAATCCTTTTTTGAAGAAGATGTAATTAAAAATCCAGAAAATATTATAAATTATTATCTCAATGGATCATTATTTGATGACAATAAAAATATCTCAATAATTAAAAACTGTTCTGACAAAATATTAGAAATTATAAATAAAATTAAAAATAATATTAACGATAATGTTATTATTCTAAACTCTGAAATACTCTTAAAAAATTCAAAACTAAGACAATTTGGAGAGTATGATAAATTAGCTATTTGCATTCCTTGTTACCAAGAAACTAAATTTGATATAAAAAAATTTCTTACACAGCAAATCCAGATAAATAATATTCAATTATCAGATAGGCAAAGTGAATTGATTATCAATTCATCCTCTTTAAAAAGATCAAAGATTAAAGAAGTAATAGAAAAATTAACTCTATATAAAAATTCAGGAAAAATTACAGATCAAATCGTCGAAGAAATTTGCACTGACATAGACCTAAAAAAGAACGACGAAATTATTGATATTTTGCTGTCTAAAAATGAGAAGAATATTAACGAATTTATATCAAATATGTCTAATTACGAAAAAAATTTTATAGAAATAATTATTATTCTAAGATCATTCATAATTAAAATACTTGATATACAGAAAAATAATAAAAATCTTTCAATAGACGAAAGAATTGAAAGATATAAACCGCCTATTTTTTGGAAGGACAAAGATAGAATAAAAAATATCTTAAAAATTTGGAGTGCTAATAATCTTGAAAAATTTCTTAGTAATTTAAATATTATTGAAACTGAGTTTAAGAGAAATGATCTAAACCAAGATACTCAATTTTATTATTTTTTAACGCAAAACCTATCTAAAATAAGCCTTAAGAACGCTAATAATTTTATTTAATTGATCAAGATTCTTGTAAGAAAATTTAATTTCACCAGAATTATTCTTTTTATTTTTAATATCAACTTTTATTCCCATCAAAAGTCCTAGATCACTTTCTAAAGATTTTATATTTGTATCTTTATTATTTGTTTGAATTTTTTTTGAGCCTAAAAAAACCTGCTCTTTTTTAACTAAAAACTCAGCCTGCCTTACGGAAAGATTATTATTAGCTATTATTTTCGCAAGTTTAACATTATTAGGAACATTGACCAGACATCTTGCGTGTCCTGCTGTTAAAAATCCATCTGAAATCATCTTTTTTATTTCTTCTGGTAGGCCAGCAAGCCTAAGCGTATTAGCAATATGGCTTCTACTTTTTCCTAAAATTTTTGATAGTGTTTCTTGTGAATATCCAAATTTTTTTACTAAATTATCATAACCTAAAGCCTCTTCTATTCCGTTTAAATCTGATCTTTGAATATTTTCTAATATTGCAAATTCTAAAGATTTCTTATCGTCAATATTTAAAATAATAACTGGAACTTCATGAATTTTTGCGAGTTGAGCTGCTCTCCATCTTCTTTCTCCAGCAACAATCTCATATTTATCCTCTGATTTTTTTCTAACTAATATTGGCTGAATAATTCCCTGTTCCTTAATTGACTCTGAGAGTTCATTCAACAGTCCCTGATTAAAATTCTTTCTTGGCTGAAATGGATTGGCATATACAAAATGTATAGGAATTTTTTCTGAAAAATTTTTAGTTTGAATATTTTCTGAAGGAACATCTCCTAGCAGTGCAGATAGACCTTTTCCTAAACCTTTAAATTTATTTCCAATCATTTATGCAACTTTTTTTTCTTGTAAATTTTCTCTAATTAAAAATTCATCTACGAGCTTAATATAAGCCAAGGAACCAGAGCAATTTTTGTCATACAAAATCACCGGCATCCCAAATGAGGGAGCTTCGGAAACCCTTACATTTCGCGGAATATTTGTATTATAAACCTTATTTCCAAAAAAGTTTCTTCCCTCTTTTTCAACGTCAGCACAAAGTTTATTTCGCTTATCATACATAGTCAG
>Ga0214921_10005873_pt1 | contig 17126 bp, 18 predicted proteins | sample LL1505_MetaG_FD_177992 | JGI IMG/M metagenome (GOLD analysis project Ga0214921, IMG submission 177992) | Freshwater microbial communities from Lake Lanier, Atlanta, Georgia, United States - LL-1505 | ecosystem: Environmental > Aquatic > Freshwater > Lake | place: USA: Georgia | collected...
AGACCAGCAGCGTTTCAGCCCGCTCAACCAGATCAACAAGTCCAATGTGAAAAATCTGCGCATGGCTTGGGCACGCGGTCTGCCCAATGGCACGCAGGAATCTGTGCCGATCGTCTATCAGGGCGTGATGTATCTCTATGCGCCGGGCGCATCGGTGCAGGCAGTAGATGCCACCAACGGCGATTTGCTCTGGGAATATGTGCGCGACTATCCGAAAGACGTGAATGCGCAGGCAGCGCGCAACAAGAGCCTCGGCATTTACGAAGACATGATCTATTTCGCCGCGCCCGATGGCTTTCTCGTCGGGATTGATGCCAAGACGGGTAAAGAGCGTTGGGCCACCAAAGTGGATGATGGCGGCCAAGTCGCCGGCGGCATTCTGATTGCCGAAGGCAAGGTCATCACCAACCGCACCTGTATTGAAGGTACGCGTCCGCAATGTTTCATTGCAGCTCACGATGCAAAAACCGGCAAAGAAATCTGGCGCTTCCATACGACTGCAAGTGCCGATGAACCCGGTGGCGACACCTGGGGCAAGATGGATAGCGACAAGCGTGCGGCAAGCCCCTGGGGATTGCCGGGCTCTTATGATCCCAAGCGTAAGGCAATCTATTTCGGCATTGCCAATCCCGACCCCTATACGCGCCTGACGCGTCATGGCCGCCATGATGGCGTGCCCTTCGTCTCACCAGTCGAGCTTTACGCCAATTCGACAGTGGCTATCGACATCAATACCGGCAAGCTGAAATGGTATTATCAGGAATTGCCGGGCGATGACTGGGATGCGGATCACAATCAGGAACGCATTCTTGCCAAGGTCAAGCTACGCCCTGATCCCAAGCACATCAAATGGATTGCGGATGATGTGAAAAAGGGTGAGGAGCGTGAAGTCGTCATGACGGTCGCTGAAGGCGGCGGCATGTTTGTGGTGGATCGCGACACCGGCAAATTCATCTGGGCGAAGCCTTTCCCCTTTGATGTGCCGGATTTCAACATCAGCAAAGTCGACACCAAGACAGGCCAAACACATGTCAATGTCGACAAGCTTTTCAAAGCTGACGGCGACCAGCGTTTGGGATGTTTCCACAATACGCGCGGCTTGTGGTCGATTGCCTATAATCCGAATAACACGTCACTCTATGTGCCGTTTCAGGATCAGTGCTTGACCATGCAGGCCAATAGCAAGGCCAAGACCGGCTGGGGTCCGCGCCGCGGCGTCATGCGTCCGGGCATTGATCCCGATAAATTCATGAACATCGCCAAGATCGACATGAGCACTGGGGAGATGAAAATCCTGTATTCGCAACCCCAAGGCAGTGCGAGCTCCGCGCTTGTCACCGCCGGCGATTTGCTCTTCTGGGGTGATCAAAACCGCCGCTTGCGTGCCTTTGATGCAGAGAGCGGAAAAGTACTCTGGGAAAGCCTCGTTGGCGGCATGGTGATGAATTCGATGATCACCTATTCGGTCAAGGGCAAGCAATATGTGATGGTCTTTACCGGCGAGGGACAATCGGTCTCGGCTGGTCCTCTCGGACTGACACAAAAGAGCATGCCGAAGGCGGTGCGCGGACATAATTCCGTGTTCGTCTACGCCCTGCCCTAAGCACAAAGAAGCAAGACAGAGAAAAGCCGGCCTTCGGGCCGGCTTTTTTATTTTGCACGCGAACGAATGTAGGCCCAGATGGCCGCGCGCTCATCTTCAGTGATCATGCCCTGCCAAGCGGGCATTTGTCCGCGCCCATTCCAGACAATTGTCTCAAATTTTGCGCGATCATCCGTTGTCAGGTTTTTAAGATCGGGCGCCGCACCTGTCGGGCGCAAGCGCTCTCCATGACAGGTGGCGCAATGCTCTTCATAGAGCGCTTCACCGGCCGCAACCGCGCCCTCTTGCGCAAGCGCCAGACTGACACAGATGATCACGGCGCTGAGCGCCCCCCATATCCGCACCATATCCGTCCCCGTCTTTTCTTATTTGACCAAATCACCCAGGAAAGAACGCGCCCGCGCCAAAACCTCAGGCTTTGTATTCACAATGGCATCAGCGATGCGTTGCGCTTCTTCGCCCGTCATAGCGCTGACATCCATTTTGGATTTATCCGCATCTGCCAAGAATTGTGGATCCGCCATCACAGCATCATAAGCGCGACGCAGCGCCGTAACTTTTTCTTTCGAAAGCCCCGGTGTTGCCACAAGCGTGCGAGCGACCGCTGTCTCTCCCGAGACAAAGCGCAACACATCACGATCTGTTTCATTGGCTGCAAGTTCCAAGAAGAGCGGAATATCTTTCAAATCAGGATGACGCACCAAACCGACTTGCATGATGAAGCGGATTTTCTTATCTGCGATCCATTCGGGATTGCCTGCTTTCCACGAAGCCCATGAATTGGAAGCGCGCACTTCGACTTCGCCACGCTCCATAGCCAGATTCACTTCCACACCGCCAGGATAACCCGTGACAATATTGAGCTTGGTGCCCAGCACGCCATTCATCAATTCCGCATAAAGGGCGCCAGATGTGCCCATGGGGGCGCCAACAATCGCGTTGCGCTTTTTGAGATCATCGAAAGTGTTGATGCCCGTTGTATGCCAAGCCGCCATCACATTGGGCGCCGTCGTGGAATTGCCGATGAAAGCAAATTCGCGCGTGTCGAATTTGACAGCCGGATTGCCGAGTGCTTGAAGCGTCATCATGTTGGACATGAGCGCATGCAGATTGGTGCCGTCGCGTGCGGCCACTTGCGTCAGATGATTGGCCGCCACAATGCCGCCGCCACCGGGCATATTGCGCACGACAATTGTCGGCTGTCCGGGAATCGTCTTTTGCATATATTTGCTGATGAGACGCGCGCGCAAATCATAATCATTGCCCGCCGAAGTGCCGACAATAAGACTGACCGTTTTGCCGCGGTAGAAATCAGCGACATCCTCAGCCTGTGCGGCCCCCATAGACAGGGTGGCGAGCAGCAGGGCCATTCCTAAGCCTTTGCGCAAGAACATGGGCTTCCCTCCCCTAAAATTCTTCTCATTTTTGGCAAAGCCTATAGGGACAAAGCCGCCCCGCCAAGCTGGGGCTGGCCTAATGGCCCGTAGCCACATAAAAATTAGCCCGCCTTCTCAACAGGACGAAATGTGAGCCCCGACGAGACCACCGCGATTTACAAGGTCGAGCCCATTCCGCTGGACCTGCCTTCGGTACTGCCCTTGGGTAGCCCGCGGAAGGATCGCGCACGTTTTCTTGCCTGCGTGCTCATCGGCCTGCTGATGCACGCGACCATCCTCTGGCTTCTGGAACGCACGCCCGGCACAGATATGCCGCCCATTGAGGAAGTCATTCCGGTGGAAGTGGTGATGGAGCCGCCGCCAGAACCTGAACAACCGCCACAGCCCGAGCCCGAGCTACAGCCAGAGCCGGAAAAGCCGGCACAAGAGTTTTTTGAAAAGCCCGCGACAGATGCGCCCCGCGCCTCTGATCAGGACAAGACGGGCACACGCACAGACGCCACGCCTGTTGAAAAACCAGCACAGCCCAAACCCGCGCCGGAGCCCACCAAGGAGCCGCCAAAAGCCGCAGATCCATGGGGCTTGCAAGGACAATTGCCGCAATATGAATTTGAAGCACCTGCGCCAAAATCAAATGTGATGCGCGGCAATGCCGACCGCACTTATCTGACGATGATCTATGCGCACATTATGCAGAAGATCGATCTGCCAGACCGGCAATTGCAGGCAAATAGTGAAGCCGTGATCAAATTCGGCCTCGATAGCGCGGGCAATGTGTTTCAATCGGCTATTGTACAATCAAGCGGCAATCGCGAGTTTGATAACATCGCCTTGAATGCTGTGCGCCGCGCGAGTCCTCTGCCCGTGCCGCCCGTCGGCGGTCCTGTCTATTTGAATTTCAAATTTGGCGTGCGGTGAAAAAGACGAACGCAAGCTCGCAACACGAGCTGTGCCATAAGGTGAGCGACGTATTGACGTTGAGAGACAACGTGAAAATGAGATAGCCCTTGCCTTGCACGCGGGCAAAGACAAGAGTGAATTTCTGATTTTTGATCTTTTTTAAAATGGAGCATTTCACTTGGCAAAAGTTCTCGTTCTTTATTACTCGACCTATGGTCATATTGAAAAAATGGCGGAAGCTGTCGCCGACGGCGCACGCTCAGCCGGTGCTACCGTCGATATCAAGCGCGTGCCCGAAACAGTGCCGGAAGAAATCGCCCGCACGCATCATTTCAAGCTCGATCAGAAAGCACCCGTCGCCAAGATCGAAGAGCTTGAACAATATGATGCGATCATCGTGGGCACAGGCACACGCTTTGGTCGCATCTCGTCGCAAATGGCTGCTTTCCTGGATCAGGCCGGCGGGCTGTGGGCTCGTGGCGCCTTGAATGGCAAAGTGGGCGCGGCTTTCTCTTCCACCGCCACACAGCATGGCGGGCAGGAGACGACCTTGTTTTCGATCATCACCAATCTCCTGCATTTCGGGATGGTGATTGTCGGACTGCCCTATAGCTACCAAGGCCAAATGAGTGTGAGCGAGATTGTCGGCGGCGCGCCATATGGCGCGACAACCATCGCAGCGGGTGATGGTTCACGCCAGCCCAGCGAGATTGATCTGGCAGGCGCACGCCATCAAGGCGAGCTCGTTGCCAAGACGGCGGCGAAACTATTTGGCTAATATCAACCGTCATTGCGAGCCGAAGGCGAAGCAACCCAGAGCTTCGCGTGTGGCTCTGGGTTGCCACGGCGCCTCCGGCGCCTCGCAATGACGATCAGAGCAAAAAAAGCCCCGCAGAAATGCGGGGCTTTTCATTTTCTCTCAGCTTCTACACATCAAACGTCGAAGAAGACGGTTTCACTATCGCCCTGCAGAACGATGTCGAATGTATAGACGGTCTTTCCATCCTTTTGTGAAGGCTGGGCAATCAATGTGTCACGCCGCTTCTTGAGCTCGATACCGCGTAAAATGGGATCGGACTCATTGGCCTTTTCCTCATCCGCAAAATAGATGCGCGTATTGAGGCCCATATTGATGCCACGGGCAACAACCCACAGGCTGATGTGGGGCGCCTGCACTTTGCCGCTGCGACCAGCCACGCAACCCGGCTTTACCGTATAGAAACGATAGATGCCGCTTTCGAAATCGGTGCAAGCACGGCCCCAGCCACGGAAATTCGGATCAACCGAACCCGTCTTCTGGCGGTCACCCGGATGATTGTAGCGACCATCCGAATTGGCCTGCCATGCTTCGAGCAAAGCATCGCGCACAAGACTGCCAGAACCATCGAACACACGACCTTCGATAATAATCTGCGCACCGCGCGTGGTCGCGCCGACGAGATTATTGTCGAAATTATTCTGGAAGATGTCGAAGCCTGCTTGATGGGGCGCCAATCCGATATGGACATAAGGGCCTGCCGTCTGCGAGGCGGTTTCCTTGAGATATTTCACGCTCATGGATCAATTCCCTTCGAGACGGTTTTCAAACAGCGTCGAACGGCGGCCACGCAAAACCATATCGAAACGATAGGCCATGGTGTCGTCGGGCACGGACGCATTGAGATCGAGCGGCGCGATGAGGCGATTGACTGCCTCTTCATCAGGAATGGTCTTGATGATCGGGCAAACTTTGATCAGCGGATCACCTTCAAAATACATCTGCGTGATGAGACGCTGCGCGAAGGCATTACCAAACAGCGAGAAGTGAATGTGGGCGGGACGCCAGCTGTTCACATAATTGCGCCAAGGATAAGCACCGGGACGAATGGTGCGGAAATAATAATAACCGTTCTCATCCGTCAGCGTGCGGCCGCAGCCGCCAAAGTTCGGATCAATGGGCGCAAGATAAGTATCGTTCTTGTGACGATAGCGGCCACCCGCATTCGCCTGCCAGAATTCAACCAATGTGTTGGGCAGCCCGCGACCATTTTCATCAAGCACATAGCCATGCACGATGATGCGCGGACCAATGGCCTCGCCATCCTTGGCGTAATTCATGATCAGATCATTATCGAGCAAGCCGAGCTCGTTGTGACCAAACATGGGGCCTGTCGTTTCCGACACGGTGTGATCAATCGAGAGAAGTGCATTGCGCGGCGAGCGCAAGACGCTGGTCTTGTATATCGGCGTATAGGCCGGCGATTGCGCGGCATAATCGCGACGGAACAGTTCCGGATAGGGATTAGCCCCATCCTTCACAAATGCCGGCGGCGCATGAGAGACGAGATCGTTCATGGGCGGCTCCCTCCAAGGGTCATGTCTCCCCGTCCTTGCGGTCGGGTTCGGGCGCAAGATTGACCGAGCCGCTTCAAAAGTAAATCTCTGGATTTTAATAAGACCCATGAAAAAAGGTCATTGGGACATTGATGGGCACATGCTGCGCCTCTTGCTGAGCGTAATGGAGAAAGGCTCCTTTACGATCGCCCGAGCCCTACTGGAGCTCACCCAATGGGCCGTGAGAGAGACCATCCAGCAAACGCCGGAGTTAAAGTGGCGGGATCATCCAGACCGCCACAATCACCCCGATCTAAAACAAAACGCCCCGGAAATCCGGGGCGTTTCTTTTTAAGCAAGGCCGACGCAATGGCGCAGAAGTTCTGCGGCTGGTCGATCCAATGCCTCACCCGACCAGACGACATATTGATCAGGGCGCACGAGGACGAGTGACGCTTCATAAGCCTCACGCCCATCCGTGCGCGTATCGCGCAAAATATCGAAGGGAATGTTGAAGGCTTTTGCTGCATCAGCCAAAGCTTTGACATGAGCTTCATCCGCATCGAGTGCGATCAGCGTGAAGCCTTGGCCCAGAGCATCAAACGACAATTGACCATTTGAGAGAGCCACAGGCGCGAGGTGATGGCCTGCACGCGCCTTCACCTGATGCACGCCATGAGCGGAGTTTTTACCGCCCTGCGGCCCGAACATCACCGGCGAGCCTTCATAATTGGGCTCATATTGCTGGAAGCGCGAACCAATGTCGGTCTCGCGCCCCTTCCACGCTGCTTCAAACTCGGCGCGATCGCGCTCCGGATTGTAGCGATGCAAGAATTCGGCATCGCGCTTGATGCGCGACGTGATGAAATCATTCGCCGTATCCCAGAAAACCGGACGACGCTCGTCACTATAGCTTTCAAGCAACTTGTCGCCGCCCCAGCCCTGCACGCGTGCAGCAAGCTTCCAGCCCAGATTCACAATGTCTTCGAGACCATTGTTGAGTCCAAAACCACCGTAGGGCGGATGGGCATGGGCTGCATCACCGGCAATAAAAATGCGTCCGCGCTGATATTCATTGGCAACAGCCACGCGCATTTGCCAGAAGGACAAATGCTCGAAATCGCATGCCACGGGATGACCGACGGCCTGCTGGATCAGGCCCAGCGAGTCGAAAGTCTCGATCTTTGAATCAGGGGGCACGGGTGCATGGAAGAACCAGCCATCAGGCACATCAATGCGCCCGAAGAATTGCCAATAACCTTCCAGCTCAGGGCGAATAACGCGATAAGTTGAGCGGTCGGGGAAGCGCTTCATCTTCTCATCGAGCTCAGACGAGCGAAACACTGCGAGCAACATGGTTTGCTCGTAATCTTGCGTGGTGCGCGCAATGCCGATCTGATCGCGCACAGAAGAACGCGCACCATCGCAGCCAACCAAATAATCGCCTGTGATGATGCGCTGCTCAGAGCCATCTTCACGCGAAATCTCGACGCTGACTTTGTTCGCATCCTGCGAGATCGTGCCCGCGACATGACCAAGCATAAGATTGACGCTTTTGAGCTCTTCAATCTTTTTGCGCAGAACCATTTCTGTCTGATATTGCGGCAGGCGTTCATTGTCTTGCGAATAGAAAGAGCGCACCAATTCACGACCAGCAGGCGCATGCCAATATTCGCTCATCAGATTGCCATAGGCGGTCAATTCGCCAATGGCATAGCCTTTGGGCATGAGGCGTGCCTCACGCATTTCCTCCACCACACCCCAGCGGGCGAAATGTTCCATCGTGCGCTGGGTGAGGTTTTGCCCTTTTGGAATCCGACTGAGCGTGTCTCGCGGCTCAATCACCGCACAAGAAATGCCGCGCAAACCAAGCGCAACACCCAAGCCCACACCAACAGGACCACCACCCACAACCACAACCTGGAAATGCTCGGACATTTTCTTCTCGTTCTCTTCTTTCCTAGCGCGCGGCTTCTGCAATCTGGCGGGCGCGCTCAATAGCTTCTGGCGAGGCCGTGTAGACGCTCTTCAGAATGGCATTGATCTCATCGGCATAGACCGGATCAATATCCAACGCCTGCTTTTCAGCTTCGGCCTTATATTCTGCATCTTTCATCGTTGCGGCAAAAGCAGCGCGCAAGGCAGCCGCGCGGTCAGCCGAAACATTGGCGGGACCAGCCAGCGGCCAGGCAATCGCCAGCCGCGCCAAGAAGACTTCGAGGAATTGGCGCTCTGCCGGATCTTTCACAAGATCCAACGCGGAAGGCACATTCGGCAGATCGGGCGCTTTGGTCATGCCGAGCTGCAATTGCACATCGACTTTTTTCTCCGGCACCCAGGACGGGCGCGCGACTTTGAGATAGCCCCATGACAGGCCAGCCATGCCGTCTGCTTCCCCGCGCTCTACCGCGAGCAGCAATTCGCTTGCACCCGGATAGCCGGTGACAATTTTCATCTTGGTTTTGAAAACGGCATTCATAATGAGCGGGAATGTCGCCGTGTCTGCGCCACCACCCGAGGTGGCGATCACAACTTCGCGGCCCTTCAAATCTTCCAGCGTTTTGAAATTGGCGCCCGTGCGCGTGAAGACAAGATTGGTCTCACGGCTTGGGCTGCCAATCCACGTCAGATTGCGCGGATCAAATTGCGCCTGCTTGTTGCCCATCAACGGCTCGAAAGGCGTACCGCGCGAGAAAGTTGCGATAGCGGTACCATCTTTCGGGGCCAGATTGGCCATGTGATTGATGGCAGTGAGAGAACCGGCACCGGGCATGTTCTGCACAATCACCTTCGGACTGCCAGGAATATGCTTGCCGATATAGCGGCTTACCGCGCGGGCATTGAGGTCGTAACCACCACCCGGCGAAAAGCCGACGATGATGGACAGGTTTTTGCCCTTGTAGAAATCTTCGACGGCATCAGCGCGGGCTGATGTGACGCCTGCGAGCGCGGCCAGACCGGCCAAAGCCCATTTCGATGCTGTGAACATGTTGTGTCCCTCCCGCGACGCGCAATTTCTGCGCCCACTGTCGTCTTGGGGAGGTTCTAGCCTCGACACAGGCGGAAGCCAAGCGGCGCGCCGATCACGAGCGCGGGGGTGCTGCCTTGCGCACAAGAGCCGCGCCTTTGACTTGCGCATAGACACTCATGCCCTGCGCCAACCCCAAGAGCCGCCAGGAGCGGGCGGTGACACGCGACAGGAGACGCGCGCCCTGCCCGTCTTCACCAAGCCCCAAAACGGCGACCATTTGATGCGCACCGCTTTCCTGCACGCTCAAGATTTTGGCGCGCAGTACATTCACAATCGTGCTCTCATTTGGCTTTGCCAATGCGAGGCTCACATCACCAGCGAGAATACGCAAGCGTTGAGCGGCGCCGGTGGTCAAGGGAGCTGAAGGAACGAGGAAGCACCCGCCCGCAACAGCCAGCGTCGCCATGCCATCTTGCACATCATAAGATTCAACACGTGCATCCAGACTGACCGCTGCCTCTTGGGAAACCGCGAGCGGTAAAGCGGGATCGCTTTGCAGGGCACTCAGCGGCCCTGAGGCCACCACTTGGCCTGCACGCATCAAAACCAGATGATCAGCCAAGCGCTCCACTTCGCTCATGTCATGACTGACATAGAGAACAGGAATAGCGAGGCTCTCATGCAAACGCTCAAGGAAGGGTAGAATTTCATCTTTGGTCAGACGATCAAGAGCCGACAGAGGCTCATCCATCAGCAAGATTTTGGGCTGCGAGAGAAGCGCACGCCCCATGGCCACACGCTGACGCTCGCCGCCTGATAAAGTGGCTGGCGCGCGATCCAGAAATGTTTCGAGACCCAGAAGCGAAACTACATCGTCAAAGCGGATGATATGACCTTGCGGCTGTTTTGGTGCGCCGTAAAGAAGATTGCCGCGCACGGACAAATGCGCAAACAGGCTGGATTCCTGAAAGACATAGCCAAGTGCGCGCTGGTGCACGGGCCGGAAGCGATGCGCATCCTGCCAGACATCACCTGCAATCGAACAAAAACCATCGCGCAAATGCAACAGGCCCGCGATACCGCGCAGCACGGATGTTTTGCCACAGCCCGAGGGGCCAAACAGCGCCGTGACGCCGCGCGCAGGCACTTCGAAAGCCGCATTGAGAGCAAATTGGCCGAGCTGGCCTGCGAGATGAACTTTGATCGTCGCACTCATGAGGCACGCCTCATCATGCGCTTTTCAATCAGCGTCATTGTCAGCACAACGCAGAAAGAAAAGATCACCATGCCTGCGGAGAGCACATGCGCCTGCGTCCATTGCGAGGTTTCAACATAATCGAAAATGGCGACAGAGAGGACTTTCGTTTCACCCGGAATATTACCGCCAATCATCAAGACAACGCCGAATTCTCCGACCGTATGCGCAAAGCCAAGAATTGCGCCCGTCAGAAAGCCGTGGCTCGCCAAGGGTACAGCCACTGTCCAAAACGCGCGCCATGGTGAAGCGCGCAAAGTGGCTGCGACTTCGAGCGGACGATCCCCAATCGCTTCAAACGCATTGCGGATCGGCTGCACAACAAAGGGAAGCGAGAAAAGCACCGAGCCAATGACAAGACCCGTGAAAGAAAAGGCGAGCGTGCGCGCGCCCCAGAGCGATGCCAGCGCGCCACCGGGGCCTTGCGGCCCCAACACGACGAGGAGATAAAAACCCAGCACTGTTGGAGGCAAGACAAGCGGCATGGCAACAAGGGCTGCGACAGCTTCTTTCCAGATGCTTTTGGAGCGTGCCAGCCACCAGGCGAGCGGCGTGCCGATGACAAGCAGGATCAGCGTCGCGAAAGTCGCGAGTTTCAGGGTCAAGAAGACCGACTGCCAAATCTCTGCGGAAAAACCTGTCATGCCTGCGCTTAACTCACACCCGAAACATAGCCGAACTTTTCGATAATCGCACGCGCTTCGGGGCTTTTGAGAAAATCGAGAAACGCGCGCGAGGCTTCATCCTGCGCTGCACTTTTCAACAAGACAGCATCCTGACGGATTTCGGAATAAAGCGCCTGCGGGACATGCCAGCGCGAGCCGCCCGAATGCCCGACCAATTGCGAGAGCGCGACAAAGCCCAATTCCGCATTGCCCGTGTCGATGAATTGGAAGGTCTGGGCAACGGAATTGCCCATCACGATTTTAGCTTTCAGCGCCTCGTCGAGTTTCAAAGGTTTCAGAACTTCGAGAGCCGCAACCCCATAGGGAGCTGCCGCCGGATTGGCGATTGCGATCTTTGTAAAAGCCTGCGCGCGCAAGGTCGCCTCGTCTTTCACAAAAGCGGAATCCTTGCTCCAGAGAACGAGCTTGCCGATCGCATAAGTGAAACGCGTGTCAGGCAGCGCCAGACCATCCGCGACGAGTGCTTTCGGGCGCTCGTCATCCGCCGAGAGAAACACTTTGAATGGCGCACCTTGCTGGATCTGGGCGAGCAATTGGCCAGACGAGCCGAAACTCAAAACAGCGTCGTGGCCCGTGCGCGCTTTGAATGCGGCTGCAATCTCTTTGGCAGCATCCGTAAAATTGGCTGCCACGGCCACATGCGTGGAGCCCGCATGAGCCGCGAGGGAAGTGCTCAAGATGGCCAAGCAAGCGACAAAAATGGACTTGAAAAAACGCATCGCAAAACCCTCCTTTCTTGAAAAAATTATACATGAAAAAAGCCGCCCGGCGAGGGCGGCTTTTGACAAGCTTTTGCGAGAAGGAAAGCCTCAAGCTTCCTGCACAACCGTATTTTGCAACAGGCCGATGCCGTCGATTTCGATTTCGACCTTGTCACCCGCCACCAGATAGAGCGGCGGTGTGCGGCGATCACCCACGCCACCCGGCGTGCCGGTGACGATGACATCGCCCGTCTGCAAAGTGGTGAAGCCCGAAATATATTCGATGAGCTCTTCAATCGAGAAGATCATCTGCGCAAGGCTGGCGCGTTGCATCTGCTCGCCGTTGACGCGTGTCGTGAGGAAGGTCGTGGCGCGATCACCCAGAGCATCTGCCGTCACCATCCACGGACCGAAGGCGCCCGTATTGTCGAAATTCTTGCCAGGCGTCCAATGATGCGTATGGCGCTGCCAATCGCGCATCGTGCCATCATTATAGGGCGCATAACCGCCGACATGCTTCAGCGCATCAGCTTTCGAAATATAGCGACCCGGCTTGCCGATGATGACCGCGAGCTCGCCTTCATAATCGAGCTTTTCGGTCACTTTGGCGCGCACCAGCGGATCACCATGGGCCATTTGCGAATTGGCACCGCGCATAAAGAGCACCGGCTTTTCTGAATCCGGGCGGTTCATTTCCTTGACGTGATCCTGATAGTTCAGACCCACGCAAATGATCTTGCCGGGATTAGGAATGACCGGCAGCAATTTCACATCAGCGAATTTGAGTTCCGTCCCATTGGCGGCTTTGCCGAATTCGGCCGACGCCATGAAATCTTTCAGCGTCGGCAATTGCGGGCGCGAGGCGCCGAGGTCGATCACACGATCGCCGTCAACAATGCCGTAAGATTCACGGCCATCCGGCGTCTTGAAACTGGCGTATTTCATCTGGCTCATCCCTTCTTGCCCGAGGAATTTCTTCCGTGCCAACCGCAGCCAAAAAAGCGCGCGGCCGCACCACTCAGGCCTCAGCCTATAAGGGCAAGGTCAGCCCTTGGCAATCTCGGGTTCTTTTACTGCGGCTCAGGCGGCCAAGCGCCTTTGGTAAACTGCTTTACGCAGGCAAGGATTGGACCGATTATAAGCTTGGCCGCTATGCGATGACTCTGATGGCGGAGCCAAGTTTTGCCGCGCCCTATGCGCATCTGAAAGGCTAGACGACCACATGGCCCGCATCCCCTATGCCCAGCCCGACACGCCCGAGCGCCAAGCCATTGCTGAGCGGATCATCATCGAGCGCGGCTCGCTCACGCATCTCTATAAAATGCTGCTCAATAGCGCGCCTGTTGCGGAAGGCTGGCTGACTTATCTCACTGCCATTCGCCAGAAGTGCAAACTCAATGGCGCCATCCGTGAAATGGTCATTATGCGCGTGGCCTTCATCAATGGCGCAAGCTATGAAGCCGATCAACATGCCCCGATCGCACTGCGCGAAGGCCTGACACAGGCGCAGGTTGATGCTTTGCATGATTGGAAAAGCGCCACCTGCTTCACTGACGTCCAGCGCGCCGTGCTCGCTTATTGCGACACAATGACCAAAAAGATTCAGGTGCCGGACGATATTTATAATGGCGTCGCGAAATTTTTCGACTCGGAACAGATGATCGAACTCACAGCCACCATCGCCGCCTATAATATGGTCTCGCGCTTTCTTGAGGCGCTACAGGTTCACTCACTCGACAATCATTGAGAAGCGCTCGCTTCTGATTTTTGTAAAAGAAAAGCCGCCCAAAGGGGCGGCTTTTTATTGCGCGTGAAAATGCTCATCCGACGAGATGGAGCGGCACAGCAACCATGCCCTTCATCAGGCAGCGCGACGTGCGATAGACGCCGGCGCTATCTGCCACCCATTGCCCATTCTCTTGGCGCACATCCGCGCCATAAGTGAGCAGGCCTGACGGATTGCCGATGCGGATGGGCTGACCATCGGTAATCTTGCGCGACATTTGATGCGGCAGCGTGCCTTCCATGCGGCAAGCGACCGCGAGGCAAAGACCGCTCGACAAAGGCACAGCGCGATGGGGCTGCTCGACCGAGATCATGCGGGTTGAAATTTCATAATCATCACTGATCGTCGCCTTGTCCAAAGCGACATAGGTCTGCGGCTCAGCCACAACACCAATGCGCGGCCCTGTCAGCGTCACCTTATCTTCGCTGGCTGCGAGGCCCATTTTCACGCCAGCCTTGCGGCGCAAATGCTCCAATGTGGCCATGAGCTCGCTATTGGCCTGGAGATCATCGGGCGCCTCCGTGCCCGTGAGGCCCAGATCACGGGCACGCAAAAAGGCGCTGGGGTTGCTCGCATCGACAAGCGACACATCAATGAGCTGGCCATTGGGTAGCGGCAATTGATCGACCACCTGCCCCGTTGGCAAAAGCTTGCCTGTTGCCGCACCACCCGGCTTGACGAAATCAAGGCGTACGGGTGCGGCTTTGCCAGCCACACCCGCGATTTCCATATCGCCATCAATAGCCGACATGCCATTTTCGACGAAGAAACAGGCGTGGATGATCTTCTTCGTATTCGTTTGGTGAAAGCGCACAGTCACTTCACCATCAGGCACTTTCACCAGACCCATATCGACTGCATAGGGACCGATCACAGACGAAAGATTGCCGCAATTTCCGGTCCAATCAACAATCGGCTTGTCGATGGCGATCTGGATGAATGTGTAATCAACATCCGCATCGGGATGCGTTGGCGGCCCAATGATCACCGCCTTCGACAAAGATGACGTGCCGCCACCCATGCCATTGAGCTGACGCCCATAGGGATCGGGGGTTCCCATGACAGCAAGCAAGATCGGATCAATTTTTTCACGCGCGGTGGGCAAGTCCTTCGACAAGAAGAACACGCCCTTGCTGGTGCCACCGCGCCAGAATGTTGCCGGAATCCATGCTTGGTTCATTCACCCTCTCCCAGAAAACCGAATGTGGATTGCTTACTCCACAGTCAGCTTGGCGTCTTTAATGATAGGCGCCCAGAGATTGGAATCTTTCTGGATGCGATCACGCAAATCTTTTTGCCCCTTGGCAATCGAGAATGTGTAATTGGGCGTCAGGAATTGCTTTTCAAAAGCCGGATCGCTGAAAATCTCCTGCGTGGCGCGCGAGAGTTTTTCGACCACATCCGCTGGCGTGCCCTTGGGCGCGAAGAGCGCATACCAGGAACCCGCCTCAAATCCCGGCAAGGTTTCGGCGATCACGGGAACATTGGGGAATTTTTCAAGCCGCTGAGGCGCACCAAAGGCCAGCACTTTGAATTTTCCAGCTTCCCAATTGCCCGCAATCAGACCGATGGAAACAGTCATGGCTTTGATGTGATTGCCCAAGAGATCATTCAAAGCGGGCGAAGCACCACTGTAATGAACGGGCGTGAATTTACCTGGCGTGCTCTTTTCAAAATAGAGAAAATTCAGATGGCCTGACGTGCCCGCACCAAAAGTGCCGTAGAAAACACTGGTTGGATTTGCCTTGGCATAATCAACAAATTCGCCAAAGGATTTTGCTGGAAAATCCGGCGGCACCACCAAAGCATGCGGGCTGATGCCGAGACCCGACACGGGCTCAAAATCGCCAGGCTCATATTTCAACTTGTTCGACATATGCGGGACGGTCGTGAAAGTTGAATCGGCAGTGACAAGAAGAGTGTAGCCATCTGCCGGAGAGCGCGCGACCGATTCCGTCCCCACAATGCTATTCGCACCTGGACGATTGACGACGATAAAACGCTGCCCGGTTTTTTCTGCGAATTTCTCAGCCCAAGCGCGTGCCAGAATGTCGGTCACGCCACCGGCTGCGAAGGGCACGATGATCTGTCCGGGCTTATTCGGAAAATTTTGTGCGATAGCCGGAACGGCTGCGCAGAGCGACAGACCCAATGACAGTGCAAGGCCAAACAAACGCATGAGCTCCTCCCTTTTATCTTTAAGACGCAGACTCTCCCCAGAGCCCGTTTGATTTTCTAAAGCGCCTTCCAAACCGAACAAATGGTCGCCGTCTTCTCAACAGGTGTTGTCCAGCCCTTCATAAAGGCCATGGATCGATCTTGTGCCTCTTGGGAGTAAGCGCCGCAGGCATCTTCAGCCACCACGGCATAAATGCCAATGGCAGCTGCATGACGACAGGTGAATTCCACACCAATGTCGGTTGCCACACCACCAATGACAATCGTGTCGCGATCCATCGCCTTCATGCGCCCTGCAAGAGGCGTATCGACGAAGAAGGATGGCTGGCTTTTTTCGATGATCATGTGGTGATCAGACGGACCAAAGCCGTCAATATAATCCGTCTCTTCCATACCGCGCTGCATGGCGGGCTTCAGCTTGGAGGGATGATCAACCTTTTGCTTGATCATCAACCAGAGCATGAAGGGGCCAACTGTCATCTCGAAAGGAGGCGCAATATGGCGGCTCCAGATCACCGGAATTTTGAGGCGATCTGCCTGCTCCACCAAGAGACGTGCATTTTCGACAATGGATTTGGAATCGGGCGCTTTGCCAGCAAGCCCCTTTTGCATGTCCCACATGATGAGCACCGCACGGCGCGGATCAAGAAAATCGTCCAATTTAAGCGGGATGGGATGCATCAAACCAAATCCATTCTTTCTGAGTTCGGGCCAGCCCAAACGGAGCCTGGCAGATCAAATTCACCAGCCAGCAAGCGGCGCGCATGGCGCACAAGTGTTGCCTGCTCGACTTCAGCCTCTTCATCCTTGTGGTCGATTTTCACGCCAACGTAAATCTTGCCGTGCCAACGCCCCACATAACAACACGCCCAAAAGGGCGTGCTGCATTGCAAAAGCAGATAGGTTTGGGCGGGCGGGAGGCGTCCGCTAACTGCCATAGAGGAATTTGGGCAGCCAGAGCGTCAGATCGGGCCACAAATACATGATGACCATGCACAGGATCACGATCAGCATATAGGGCATCATGCCGGCAAAGATCTGATTCAAGGTGACATGGGGTGGCGAGACGCCCTTCAAATAGAAAGCCGACATAGCCACCGGCGGCGACAAGAAAGCCGCTTGCAAATTCACAAAGACCAGAACACCCCAAAGAATGGGATCAATGCCGAAATGCTTCAGCATCGGCAGGAAGATCGGCACGAAAATCACGATGATCTCCGTCCATTCCAGCGGCCAGCCCAGAACGAAAATAATCGCCTGCGACAGGATCATGAATTGAATGGGCGTCAGATCAAGCGACAGCACCCATCTTTCGAGCAAAGCCTGACCGCCCAGA
>Ga0214921_10005874_pt1 | contig 17125 bp, 10 predicted proteins | sample LL1505_MetaG_FD_177992 | JGI IMG/M metagenome (GOLD analysis project Ga0214921, IMG submission 177992) | Freshwater microbial communities from Lake Lanier, Atlanta, Georgia, United States - LL-1505 | ecosystem: Environmental > Aquatic > Freshwater > Lake | place: USA: Georgia | collected...
GGCCTCCGATGGTCGGGTGGGTTTGGCTTTTTGCGATGCCAGCACCGGGTCCTTTCAGGCAACCCAGGTGGATCCAGAGCAGGCGATCGGTCTCCTTCAACGGTATGCACCCCGCGAGGTTTTGGGGAGTAAGCCGATGCGAACCGAACTAAAAACAAGGTTCGGCGAGGGATGGGCCTGGCAGTGGCTGGAGGATTGGGTTTGGGAAAGCGAAAGCGCGCGCCAACGGATTGAACGGCAATTCCAAAGTCGTTCCATCAAAGGTTTTGGATTGGAGGGCATGGAGGCTGCTTTGATGGCGGCCGGGGCCGTTCTTCATTACCTGAACGAAACCCGTCGGGATGGTCCGTTGCCCTTGTACGGTTTGTCCAGGTTGGATCCCGGAGACTCGTTGTGGATGGATCCCTTTACCCTCAAGACCCTGGAATTGCTGGAACCTCAACAAAGCGGAGGGATGTCTTTGGCCCAATGCATGGACGATGCCGTCACCCCCATGGGGCAACGACTCCTGCGTCGTTGGTTGGCGTTTCCATTGCGGTCTTTGGAAGCCATCCAAGAACGATTGCGGGTGGTGGATTACGCGGTGGCTCATCCGGAAATTGGCGATGCCATGCGTACCGCCTTGGAAGGCGTCGGGGATTTGGAGCGGATGGCGGCCCGGGCCGGTGTATTGCGTTGCGGACCCCGTGAAATGGTTCAACTCGCCCGTTCCCTCGAGGCGGCGGCTTCTGTCTATGATTTGTTAAAATCAGGGGACGCAACCGCTCCCTGGAAGCCCTGGTTGCAAGGGATCGACCTCTGCGATGATTTGAGAGAACGCATTCATAACACCCTAAGCGACAACGCCCCGGCTCTTCTGGCCAAAGGCGGTGTCATCCGCGCAGGTTATCATCCCGAATTGGATGAGCTACGCTCCTTGAAGGAAGACGCCCGAGGTACCATGCAGCAGATGGTGCAGGACGAGATCCAAAGGACCCGCATCCCCTCCCTCAAAATCAACCACAACCAAGTCTTTGGGTTTTACCTGGAGGTGACCCATGCCCACAAAGACAAGGTGCCTTTGGATTGGATCCGAAAGCAAACCTTGGTCAATGCCGAACGATACATCACCCCGCAATTGAAGGCCTTCGAAGAACGGTACCTGTCGGCGGACCATCGAATGCAGGAATTGGAATCGTCTCTTTATTTCGAACTCCAACAAGAGGCCGCCCAAGAAGTTCCGCGCTTGCAACAAACCGCCAACCTGCTTGCTTCGCTGGATGTGCTTTTGGGATTCGGGAATTTGGCCGTTCGACTAGGCTACAACCGGCCCCAACTTCGAGAGGGCGCCGGGATACGGGTTCAGGCTTTGCGTCACCCCGTCTTGGAGCAACTGCTTCCGTCCTCGCAGCCCTACGTCCCCAACGATCTCAACTTGCATCCCGAGCAAGAACAAATATGGATGATTACCGGTCCCAACATGGCCGGAAAATCAGCCTTGTTGCGACAAACCGGTTTGATGGTGGTCATGGCCCAGGTGGGTTCCTACGTGGCTGCGCAATCCGCCGAACTGGGCTTGGTGGACAAACTGTTTACACGGGTCGGGGCCTCGGATAACTTGGCGGCCGGCGAATCGACTTTTATGGTTGAAATGCAGGAAATGGCCACCATCCTTCATCACATGACCGGTGAAAGTCTTTTGTTATTGGATGAAATCGGTCGCGGAACGTCCACCTACGATGGGATTAGCCTGGCCTGGGCCGTTGCAGCTTATTTGCACGAGCATCCCCGCCTGCGGCCTCAGACCCTTTTTGCCACCCATTACCACGAACTCAACCGGATGGCCTCCCTCTATCCCCGCATGGCCAATTACCATGTTTCGGTAGCCGGTGAAGGCGATCATTTGCAATTCCTACGGATCCTTCGGCCCGGGGGCTCCTCCCATAGTTTTGGACTCCACGTTGCCCGCATGGCCGGTGTACCTGCCGCCGTCTTGGACCTGGCCCGAACGGTTTTGGCCGGACTCGAAGCGGGGAGGGATATCCCCGGCTCCGACCCGGATACCCCCAGCGCCGCTTCTCGTTCTACCCGTCCGCTTCAATTGCAATTGTTCGAATCCGGGGACCGAGCCGAAGGACAGCTCGCCGATGCGCTTCGGCAATTGAATATCAATGCATTGACCCCGCTGGAGGCCTTGCATTGGCTGTCCGAACAACAGACGCGTTTGAACAAAAAGGCAACGAAATAAGCTTATTCCTGGTCTTCGTCGTCCCATTCCAGGGGCGTCAAAAGCAGGGTGCTATCAGGAACCGCCAAATGGCGGTAAACAGAAGGCCGAAGCCCCACATCGCGACGGGCAGAGTCTTCCAACGGCAACCATCCTCTGCGATAAAATCGGTCCCGAATCGCTGTATAAAAACCATTGCGCGGTGAGACCTTTCCATCGGATTCCAACAAATGTTGAAGAACCCGGGGCCGTGGCACCAAACCGGCCAAAAAAACACATTGGATGGGATCCAATTCCGCGGGGGTTTTGTCAAAATAAAATCGAGCCGCTTCGCCCACCCCCCAGACATTTTCACCAAATTCGATCACATTGAGGTAAACCTCCATCATACGGGCTTTGGAAGTCAGACGTTGGTTTTCGATCAGCCAGGTCAACAAGAATTCTTCGGATTTGCGGGCAATGGTTTTGCGTGGATGCAAAAAGACATTTTTGACCAGTTGCATGGTGATGGTGCTACCCCCACGGGCAAATTTGCCCTGCCGGTAGTTTTGGGCAAGACTGCGCCGAAAGGCATCCGGGTAAAAGCCTTTGTGATGGTAAAAATCCCCGTCTTCCCCGGTCATAACGGCCTGTTGCATGGTGAGGGGAATGCGGTCCAGCGGGGTATAGAAGGGGTTCGAAGGGCCCACGCTGATGGTGCGCTGGGGCTGCCCATTGCGTACCACCGTGTGTTGAAAGGGGCCGTTCATTCGCCGCAAATCGGTTCGCCCCATCCGGCTGATTTGGAATCCTTTTTGGTCCAAAGCACTGCGAAGCCGGCAATTTTGGGGGGCTTTGTCTTCGAGTTGCAAGGAAAACCGAAACCGTAATTTTCCGCGCGCCTTCATTCCCCGCGTGGATTCAAAAATGCCCTGTGGCAGGCTGGCCAAGAAATCCGTTGAGGGGCTCCAGGCGGTGGTCAGGCGCAAATCCCAGCGGGCGTTGGGTCCCCGATCGGCCAGGGCATAGACCCGCAGGGGCAGGCGATTCATTCGAAAAACAGTGCTGCTATCGATCTCCACAAAGTCAGCCCCCGCCCGTCCCCTGAAGCGACCCGACAAGAGGGGCAGTTGAACCGCCTCCGCCGAAAGCCGTGGATGCTGGATTTGAATCCCGATGGCACGCCCGCTGGCGTCCCAATTCAGGACTCCATCTCTCATAACAAATTGCTTAATCGTCAGGACGCTGGGACCCAAACCCAGGGTCAGACCCAACTTGCGATCGACCCAGGGCACACGAAAGGTTCGCTGGCCCCTCGGAGTCAAACGCAGGGTACCCGTCATGCTGCTTCGGTCCAAAACACCTTGGATGCCAACGGCACCACGGTCCTGGTTCTCCCGAATCTGCAATTGTCCGTTGATTTGGTTGTTACGATACGTCAAAAACGGAAGTCCCAAGCTGGTTTCCAGGGTGTCGTTCCGATACAACAAATACGAATCTTTGATTTGGAAATCAGGTGGAAGACGATCCAGGATTTGGGTCGCAAAATCGTAAATCCTTTGGTTGATCGGTGTTTTGGACTTGCCTTCCGGAGCCGAAGGATGAGGCGTTTGGGTGAGGAGCGGGCAGACATTGCAGACGGTCCTGGTTTGGAGGGCCTGCAGACGAAGGTTGCGCAGATGAAGAGTCTGCAAGCGCAGATCCCCGATGCCAAGGCGAAGCAAGGCCGGACGCGCCATCATCGCCTTCACGGCGACCACCGCTTGCCCCTGATAGGATACCACCAGGCCTTGAACCCGCAATGTGACCAATCCTTGGAATCGTAAGTCCTTGGCCGTTAGGTTATAACCCAAATTTTGGGCTCGCCTTTGGGCTCGATCCCACGCATAATCCAAGAGACGATTCCGCAGGCCAAGCCATCCCAAGAGCCCCAATCCTAACAACAGACCCAACAAGGTCGCCGAAAGCCGAACACGGCGCCGCCACGACCCGGACCAAGGAAGGTAAGGCATGTCCGTTTAACGTTCAAAAAACCGACCTTCGTACGGTTGCAGCGTGATGCTGGCCGGCAAAATTTCGGGCGCACCCGATGGCGGGCTGTTCATGGGTCCGGCCAAAGCGCAGGTCCAAGGAGTCAGGCGCAGAGCCGCCGGTACGTTGTAGGTGACCGCCCGGTTCCGCACGTTGATGATGGCCAAAGTCGAATCCGTGCCCTCATGTTTTTGGACACAAACCAAATCCGGGTGGGGGTAGGATAGGGTGCTTCCGTAGCGGACCGAAGGGTGGTCCTGGTACCAAGCCATGAGCCGGCGATACGCCGTTTGCATCGCCTGGTTTTGGTTCCACGGAATGGGAACCCGGCTAAAGAAGGGAAGGTTCTGCGCAAGCCCAACCTCCTGACTTCCGTACAAGAGATGAGGACCCCCACCCACCAAGACCAGCGATGAAGCGGCAAGGGCTCCTTGAAGCCCTCCAAACAAGGTCACCGGGGTGGCATCCCAGGCCGATTCATCGTGATTCGTCGTGAATTGCAACCAGGCTTTGCCGGGGGGACTGCTTTGGGATTGGTTCAAACGGGCGTTGAGATAAACCGAAGGGCTTTGTCCCTGCCAAACTTGTTTGAGCGCGCTGTACGTGGACCAACCAAAATTGAGGTCAAAGTCAGCCTGGAAATGATCGGAGCGACTGCCTTCCGCAAAGAGCAAGAGCCTTCGGCCGGGGAGGGACCGCAGGCGCGCCCAGGTGGCTTCCCAAAAATCAAAGGGAACCCCGTCTGCATAATCGCAACGGAAGCCATCAATATTGGCCTGGTAAATCCAATAGAGCATGGCGTCCACCATGGCATCGCGCATGGCCTGGTTGGAATAATTCAGGTCTGCTACGTCCAACCAATTGGTTCCGGGGGGATGCACCACCTGGCCTTGGTTGTTACGGGTGTACCAACCGTCGTTGGCCATCCACGGATGATCCCAGGCCGTATGGTTGGCCACCCAATCCATCAGCACCGCCATACCGCGGGCATGGGCTGCGTCGGTCAGCCTCCTCAAATCTTCCAAGGTCCCGTATTCCGCCCCCACCGACTTGAAATCCCGAACGCAATACGGCGAATTGATGCCTTTGAGAACCCCTACGGGATGCAAGGGCATCAACCACAAGGCGTTAACACCAAGCAATCGAATGGAATCCAGCCGATCGATCACCCCTTGGATCGTGCCGGCCGAACTAAAGGCGCGCAAATTGACTTCGTACATCACCAGGTCCCTGGTGTCGGGAACCCCTCCAAACGGCGTACCGTAGGCGGGGTAAGGGGGCGAGGGGTCTTGGGGCAAAGGAAGGGTTGTGTTATCGCGACATGCAGTCAAAAGAAATCCCAACAGGAACAGCGTTGACAAGACCCAGCGATCCCGAACGCCGGAGGGACTTGTTATTTGTAACATATGGCAAAATAATCCAAGGCGCTATCGTTCAACGGAGCAATGGGGTAATCCTCGGAACGTATCTGGCTGACCAGCCCGGGCTGGGAACTGCGCAAATTGCGTCTGTTCAGACGGTTGGCCAGATCGTAGGGAATTTGCAACCAACGGCGAGGCAAGCGGTATTGCAGGTTCAGAAAATCCCAACGGGTCAGGCGCCGAACCGAAGCCTTGTTCTGCTCATAGTATTCCATCACGGTCGAATTCCCAAAAACCCCTTGAAGGTCCACCTTCTCAAAAACCGATTCCAGCAATCGCTTCATACCCGAGGGATCGTATTCCCGTACATGCCAGGGATTCCGGGTTAGGGACATGAGGCGGTTGGGGGTGGTCAACAAAAGCACCCCGCCCGGTTTGAGGACCCGGTGGATTTCTTTCAAAAAAGCCAAATCATCCTCCAAGTGTTCGATGACCTGAAAGGTGACCACCGCGTCAAACTGGTTGGAATTGATGCCTCCCAAAGGGGGAAAGGTGGCCTGCATAACGCGGGCCTGGGGTGGAATGTGCAGATTGGGCACGGGGTGTTTGTCCACGCCCAGGTATTGGTCGCAATGCTTGGCCAGGAGGGCCATCCCGTAACCTTCCCCGCAGCCCAATTCCAGGACCGAACCCTTCATATAGGGAACAGCGGCCAGGTAGGCAGCCATGTGCCGCTGGTAAATCGGGTTCTCGGAGGCATCCTGTGCGGATGAGCGCTCTGCAGTTTGGAGGGCCATAGGTCGTTCGGTTTCTTGGGTGACAGGCCAAAGATAAATCCCCCCTAGAGATCGCTGCACCGCAGCGTCACCCGGGATGCAGGGATGCGCAAGGTCTGGCTGCCTTCGGCCACAACGATGGGGGGATTGGTTTTGGTCAGGGCCACTTCAAAGGTCCATTCCGGCCATTCGCTTTTGAAAACCTTCAAAATATCCATCACCACCTCCTCCAATAGATCGCGGGGCTGGCTGTACACCGTTTCGGCCAATTCCTGCATGCGGGCATAGTCCGGCCAGGACTTGCCCAACAAGAGCGCCTTTCCCGGGAGCTTCTCCAGGCCCTCGGAGGGGTTGCGTTGGGCGATGAGATCCAGGACAAAGCGATTCCCCTGGATTTTTTCTTCCGGGTAGAGGCCGTGGTAACCTTTAAACTCTAAGCCCAGAAGGGCAATCTCCGCCATACACTCAGGTTTGAACCCCGAAGGTCTTAAATTTGCACCGCATTCCCAACAGAAACGGATCTTTTGGTCTAAAACCGCCTCCCCTAAGCCATGCGTACCGACACCTACCAGCACCCCGACCATTATTTGGTTGACGAGTTATTAACCGATGAACATCGTCTCATTCGGGACAGTGTTCGGCAATACGTCAAAAAGGAACTGAGCCCCATCATCGAGGACTACGCCCAGCGGGCCGAATTCCCCAAACATATCATCCCCCAGCTGGGTGCTATCGGCGCCTTTGGGCCTTCGCTCCCCGCCGAATACGGCTGCGGTGGCATGGATCAAATCTCTTACGGGATCATCATGCAGGAGCTGGAGCGCTGCGATTCCGGCATCCGTTCCACGGCCTCGGTGCAGGGCTCCCTGGTGATGTACCCCATCTACAAATACGGTTCCGAAGAGCAACGCCGCAAGTACCTGCCCAAACTAGCGACAGGGGAGTGGATGGGATGCTTTGGTTTGACCGAACCCGATCACGGGTCCAACCCCGGCGGGATGACAACGAATTTTGTTGACAAAGGCGACCATTACCTCCTCAACGGGGCCAAGATGTGGATCTCCAACGCCCCTTTTGCCGATATCGCTGTGGTCTGGGCCAAAGACGAGGCCGGCAAAATCCGAGGGATCATCGTGGAGCGGGGGATGGAAGGATTCACCACCCCCGAAACCCATAACAAATGGTCATTGCGGGCTTCGGCCACCGGTGAATTGGTCTTCTCCAATGTTCGGGTTCCCAAAGAAAACCTGCTCCCCAACATCAGCGGTCTCAAAGGCCCCTTGGGTTGCCTGGACTCCGCCCGTTATGGTATCGCCTGGGGTGCCCTGGGTGCCGCCATGGATTGTTACGATTCAGCCAAGCAATACGCCCTGCAGCGTATTCAATTTGACAAACCGATTGCCTCCTTTCAGCTGGTCCAAAAGAAACTGGCCGAAATGCTCACCGAAATCACCAAAGGCCAATTGCTCTGCTGGCGACTGGGAGTTCTCAAAAACGAGGACCGCGCCTCCACCGCCCAGATTTCCATGGCCAAGCGGAACAGCGTCGAAATCGCCCTGAACATCGCCCGCGAAGCCCGGCAAATCCACGGCGGCATGGGCATCACCGGCGAATACCCCATCATGCGCCACATGATGAACCTGGAATCCGTGGTCACCTACGAAGGCACCCACGATATCCACCTCTTGATCACCGGCATGGACCTCACCGGCATCTCGGCCTTCCGTTAATCGGTTCACAGGTATGAAAATTCTGGCCCCATCGGTCCTCTCAGCTCCTTTTGGGCGACTGGCCGAAGCCATCCAAACCGTGGAAACCGCCGGGGCAGACTGGCTGCACCTGGATGTGATGGATGGGAAATTTGTTCCCAACATTAGTTTTGGTCAGCCCGTGGTTCGCGCCATTCGTTCCATCACGACTTTGCCATTGGATGTTCACCTGATGATCGAAGACCCGGGCCGCTATGCCCAGGATTTTGTGAAGGCTGGTGCGGATTCCCTCACCGTGCACCTGGAAGCCTGCACCCATCTTCATCGGAACATTCATCAAATCAAGGATCTGGGCATCAAGGCCGGGGTCGCTATCAATCCCCATACCCCGGTCGAATCCCTTTTGCCCGTATTGGCCGATCTCGATCTGGTTTGCCTGATGTCGGTGAATCCCGGTTTTGGAGGACAGGCCTTTATTCCTTCCACCATGTCCAAACTCCACGCGCTGAACCAATACCGCCAAGAGCGGGGACTCCGCTTTGGGATCGAAATCGACGGCGGGGTGGACCTGTCCAATGCCCTCGCGTTGATGGAGGCCGGGGCCAATGTTCTGGTGGCCGGTCAATCGGTGTTTGGTCAAGCCGATCCGGCCGGAGCGGTCCGCTCTTTCAAGGCCCTTTGGGGCTGAAAAGCCTGTGGGGTTGAAGCGGTCCTTCTTTGCAAGCTTTTGTTGGGTGTGTCTGCTGTTATGCGGAACCCTGAACGCCCAAACAAATCAGAATTCCGGGCAGCTGATCCTGCCAACCCCCGGCGACTCAGCGACCCTGCGGGGTCAAGTTCTCGATCGCAACAACCAACCGCTGGCCGGGGCGACCCTGGGCATTGCGGGGACCAGCATGGGTACCAGCACGGATTCCAAAGGCCGGTATGCCTTAAGGGTACCTGCCATGGTGCCGTTGGAACTGGAACTAAGGTTTTTGGGATTTGCAACCCAGCGACGCATCGTCACGGCACGTCCCTCCGAAACCATCCCATTGCGTTGGCTCATGGAGGCATCGGTGGTGGATTTGGGCCAAGGTGTGGTCGTCGAAGCCGAGCGGGCGAGTCAGCCGGGCGTTGCCAAAATCAATCCCTTGGTCAGCCGGCGTCTTGCCAACCCCAGCGGGAATTTTGAAACCATCCTCCAAGCTTTTGGGGCCCGTTCCCAACAGGAATTTTCGTCCCAATACCAGGTACGTGGTGGGAATTACGACGAGAACCTAACCTACCTGAATGGAATCGAATTGTACAGACCGGTTCTCATGCGCAGTGGGCAGCAAGAGGGACTGAGTTTGATTCACCCGGACCTGGTGGAGCATATTCATTTTTCGGCCGGGGGTTTTGAGGCCCGCTATGGGGACAAGATGAGCTCGGTGCTGGATGTGACGTATCGACAGCCCCGCTACAACAGCGGCACCGTTCAGGCGGGTTTAACCGGAGTATCCTTGGCAGCCGAGGGCGTCCTGGGAACCGAGGGTCGCTGGACCTGGCAGGGGGGACTGCGCTACCGTACGCTGAATTCTTTGCTGCAAAGCCTGGATACCCGAGGGGAGTACCGTCCTGTTTCCACCGATCTGCAGGCCCTGGTTTCGTACCGGCCCAACCCCCGCTGGTCTTGGAACTGGCTCAGCCACGTCGGCCAAAATGTGTTAGCGGTGATCCCCTCCAACCGCGAAACGGTTTTTGGAACGGTCAAAAACGCCCTGCAATTGCGGGTGTTTTTTGATGGGCAGGAATCCATGCGCTTTGCCAACGCCACGCACGGAACCAGCCTTGTCTACCGACCGCATGCCCGCCTGAGTCTGACCCAATCGGCTAGTTTTTATAGCGGTAACGAGATCGAGCGCATCGATGTGGAGTCCGCTTGGTTGCTCAATCAGTTGGATGCCAACCTGGGTTCGGAGAATTTTGGGAATGTGTTATTTACCCGGGGGGTCGGGGCCTTTCAGCAATACGCCCGCAATCAATTGTTGATTCAGGTGGGGGCCTTGGAACACCGGGGCACCTGGCAAAGCGCCGATGCCAAGCATTTGGTATCGTGGGGCCTGCGTGGCCAGATGGAGAACCTGGATGAGTACCTCTGGGAATACACCCTGGTGGATTCGTTGGGTTTTTCGCTGCCATCGCAACAAAGCCAAGACAGCGCCGTGCAGGTTTTTCGGTTTGTGAGTGCCGATCAAACGATGGCAACCCGGCGTTGGTCGGCCTTTGGCCAGGATCAAATCCGATTGGACCGCGATGGGCGCTGGCGCCTGAATCTGGGACTGCGCGTTCAGTCTTGGTCCTGGAACCGTGAAACGGTTTGGAGTCCACGTGTTCAGGTTTCCTGGAAGCCCCTTTGGGTCAAGGATTGGGCCTTTCGCGGGGCCCTGGGCCTTTATGCGCAGCCGGCCTTCTACCGGGATGCCCGCTTTCCGGATGGTCGCATCAATCCCCATGTCCGGGCCCAGCGGGCCACCCACGCCGTGTTGACGGCGGATCATCGTTTCAAAGCCTGGGATCGGCCTTTCCAATGGGTGATGGAGGCCTATTACAAAGACCTGCGGGGCCTGATTCCCTACGAAATCGACAATATCCGGGTCCGTTATTTGGCCGAAGCCCCCGTGAATGGTTATGCCGCCGGCGTTGACCTGCGCATTCATGGTGAATTCGTTTCCTCCATGCAGTCCTGGGCCACCTTGTCCTGGATGAAAACCTCCGAGCGGCATCCTGTCGCGGGCTGGATCCCCCGGCCTACGGATCAACGGGTTCAGCTGGCCTTGATGTTCCAGGACTACCTACCGCCGTACCCCGATTACAAGGTGAACCTCAACCTGGTTTTTGGATCGCGGTTACCCTACGGGCCCCCGGACAACGCCCGCCTCAAAGACACCCTTCGCATGCCCTCCTATCGACGGGTCGACATCGGATTTAGCCGGATTCTTTGGGGGGCTACCGCCCAGAAACCCCTGCTTCGTGGATCAATGGCGCGGACGTTTCGTTCGGCCTGGCTCAACCTGGAAGTCTTTAACCTCCTGCAAGTCAACAACACCGTGTCCTATACTTGGCTCTACGATACCCAAGGTTATCAGCAGAATGTCCCCAATTATTTGAGCGGACGGGTTTTGAACCTTCGCTTGGTGATGGAGTGGTAAAAAGCCGGCTTGTTGCTATATTTGCAGTCCTTTGGCCAAAATCGCTTCGGAACCCCGAACGATGGACTCCGGGGAATGGTTCTTTTCCATCAGAAATTGCGGGAATAGCTCAGTTGGTAGAGCACGACCTTGCCAAGGTCGGGGTCGCGAGTTCGAGTCTCGTTTCCCGCTCAGTAGCCCAGGTGGTGAAATCGGTAGACACGCAGGACTTAAAATCCTGTGACCGTTGAGGTCGTGCGGGTTCAAGTCCCGCTCTGGGTACATGCCCGGCTTGCTCACTTCCTGCATTCTACAGTCCCGTAGCTCAGTTGGTCAGAGCACTACACTGATAATGTAGGGGTCAGCAGTTCAAATCTGCTCGGGACTACCAGCTTGTTCGGAGCCAACCCTGCAACCGGGGGCGAACAAGTTCTTGCGGCGTTGTCGACAACACCGACAGGGGGGATTAGCTCAGTTGGCTAGAGCACCTGCTTTGCAAGCAGGGGGTCATCGGTTCGAATCCGATATCCTCCACATCATTTTTTGACCAAAACCTCTTGATTTCAAGGGGTTTTTTTGTTTGTGGGGGCGGTAGTGGCTTGCATACCAACTACCACACCCTTAATCCCTGAGGCAACGGACTGAGAAACCATTGAGACGGTCCTGGTAGTTTCCGGCCACACTGCCGAAGCCGTAGCTCAGACTACGGGCCAAAGCATTGGACCCAGAAAGCGATGTAGACCACCAGAATCCGCTGCCGCCAAGGTCACCAAAATTCCCGTTGGTGTCACGAAGGCCACCCGGCCTCGCTGTGAAGCCCGACGAATTGGTCGCACCTGTGTTGGGAGAATTCCAGCCCCCGGGTGTCGGTTGGGTTTCGGTGCTCTTCAGAGCCCCACCTGCGACTGTCCGACCGCCCAAAGTAGTCTCTTGGTTGGCCCACTCCACATTCGTGGGTACATGCCAACCCGTTGGACACAGCCCACGGCTGTCCGTCACCGCATTGTGGTTGTACAGCTTCCCGTACAAGGTGTCGTTTACAAGCGCATTGTTGTAAACAGCGTAGGCGCCGACCGCTGTGGTCTGCCAGGCGCTATTGCTTAATCCAGTGGGAATAGCATCCCCATTCCTGTACTTGCTCACCCTTAAGTTGCTCCGTGTCCAACACTGTGTTCCAATCAAAACCGTGTTGTAGGTGATGCCGTCTACGTCCGATACGGTTGATGTACCGCAGATAAAGGACGTAGTGAAGGTCTGTTCATTCCCATAGGCCGTGCCCACGGCGTTGGTCGCATAAGCACGGACATAGTACTGCGTGCTGCTCGTCAGGCCGCTCAGCGTGGACCCAAACGAACCCGTGCCCGAACCGCTATTGGTGATGGTTCCAGCGATCGTTGGGCTAGTCGTCGTCCCGTAGGCCACACCACGCGCCGTTACAGCAGCACCACCATCGGAGGTGACATTTCCACCCGTGGTGGCACCCGTTGCACTAATAGCCGTAACAGCATCCGTGGATACCGCAGGTTGGCTTGCAGATGTGGTGAAATTCACTTGTGCGCCGTAAGCCGTGCCCACTGTGTTGGTCGCATAAGCACGGACATCGTACTGCGTGCCGCCCGTAAGGCCGCTCAGTTGGCTGGAAAATGCGCCCGTACCCGTACCGTTACTCGTGATGGTTCCGGCGATCGTTGGGCTAGCCGTCGTCCCGTAGGCCACACCACGTGCCGTTACGGCAGCACCTCCATCCGAAGTGACATTTCCACCCGTGGTGGCACCCGTTGCACTAATATCCGTAACAGCAGCCGTGGTCACCGTAGGCTGGTTTGCAGATGTGGTGAAATTCACTTGTGCGCCGTAGGCCGTGCCCGCTGTGTTGGTCGCATAAGCACGGACATAGTATTGAGTCGTGGCCGTCAGCCCGCTCAGTTGGCTAGAGAATGCGCCCGTACCTGTACCGTTACTCGTGGTGGTTCCAGCGATCGTTGGGCTAGCCGTCGTCCCGTAGGCCACACCACGCGCCGTTACAGCACCACCACCATCCGAGGTCACATTTCCACCCGTCGTGGCACCCGTTGCACTAATCCCCGTAACCGCAGCCGTGGTCACCGTAGGTTGGTTTACTGCTGTGGTGAAAGTCACTTGTGCACCGTAAGCGGTGCCCACGGCGTTGGTCGCATAAGCACGGACATAGTACTGCGTGCCTCCCGTCAGACCGCTCAGTTGGCTGGAGAATGCGCCCGTACCCGTACCGCTACTCGTGGTGGTTCCAGCGATCGTTGGGCTAGCCGTCGTCCCATAAGCCACACCGCGCGCAGTTACCGCAGCACCTCCTTCCGAGGTTACATCTCCACCGGCCGTGAAACTGTTGCTGGTGACTTCACTAACCAAAGCCGTAGTGACTGTTGGAACGATCCTGATGACAGAATCCCAAAGGCAACGGACTGAATAACCTTCGGAAGGGGGGTTGTAGCCAAAGGACATGGCGCCGCTGTTGTTGCTCAGGTTGCGGTAAGCAACGGACCCGGAAAGCGACGAAGACCACCAGGCACCGGTATAGCCAAGGGAGTAGAAGAGTCCGCCGGTTATCCGATAGCCGCCCGGCATGGCTGTGAACCCCGACGAATTGTTGGCGCCGGTGTTGGGAGCAATCCAGCCCCCGGGTGTCGGTTGGCTCGCAGTGCTCTTTAGAGCCACACCTGCAACGCTTGAGCCGCCCAAAGTGGTCGCTAGGTTAGTCCAATCCCCATCCGTGGGTACATGCCAACCTGTTGGACACAGGCCGCGGCTGTCCGTCACCGTATGGTAGTTGTATAGCTTCCCGTACAACCCATCATTCGCAGGATCATTGTTGTAAACAGCGTAGGCACCGGCCGTTGTGCTCGCCCAAGTTGAGTTCGTTAACCCTGTGGGTATCGCAGCCCCGTTGCGGTATTTGCTCACCTTTAAGTTGCTCTGTGTCCAACACTGTGTTCCAATCTGTACTGTGTTATAGTTATTGCCGTCCACATCTGTCATAATGGGGTTGCCTGGACAAGCTTGGGGGCCAAAAAACGTCGTTGCAAAGGTCACTTCAGATCCATAGGTCGTGCCCACCGCGTTGGTCGCATACGCCCGGACATAGTACTGGGTGCTACCCGTTAGACCGCTCAGTTGGCTAGAGAATATGCCCATGCCCGTTCCATCACTCGTAATTGTCCCAGCTGTTGTTGGACCCGCCGTTGTTCCGTAGGCCACGCCACGCCCCGTTACCGCAGCTCCTCCATCCGCGGTAACATGACCGCCCGTGGTGGCAACCGTGGCACTAATACCCGTGACTGTAGACGTGGTCACCACCGGAATACAAGCGCCCCATGTTGGAACCCCATCACAATAGGTGAGATTTTGTCCTCTCACACCAGGAGATATATAAACCCAAGCATTCCCATTCCAATAGTGCATTTGGCCAATTTGAGTACCATTGGGAAACGAACCTTGAGGGCCTGCTGGACCTTGAGGGCCGACTGCGCCATCGTTACCGGCGGGACCAGCGGGACCCTGGGGACCAACTGCTCCATTGTTACCGGCGGGTCCGACAGGACCGGCAGGACCCTGGGGACCAACTGCTCCATTGTTACCGACAGGACCAGCAGGACCCTGGGGGCCAACTGCTCCATTGTTACCGGCGGGTCCGACAGGACCAGCGGGACCCTGGGGACCAACTGCTCCATTGTTACCGGCGGGTCCTTGGGGGCCGACTGCTCCATCGTTACCGGCAGGACCGGCAGGACCCTGAGGTCCGACTGCACCATCGTTACCGGCGGGACCAGCGGGACCGACAGGGCCTTGGGGGCCAACTGCTCCATCGCTACCGACAGGACCGGCAGGACCCTGGGGACCAACTGCTCCATTGTTACCGGCGGGTCCGACAGGACCGACAGGGCCTTGGGGACCAATTGCTCCATCGCTACCGGCAGGACCCTGGGGGCCGACTGCTCCATCGTTACCGGCGGGTCCAGCGGGTCCGACAGGACCTTGCGGACCTGCGGGACCTGGGGTTAGGGACTGCTGGGCAAGGAGGGCAAATGGTACACTCATCAACTCGGTGGTTTGCGTCAAGCCGTACTGACTTCCGCCCGCGATATCAACTTCAGTTTGAAGAAAATAGGGGCCCAAGGCCCAGGAAATCTGCCCAAATTGTCCCAAAACAGCCTGTCCGTCCCCGACTTTCAAAGTCATCAATCCGTTGGCATTGGTCTGAACCTGATGGAGCTCCGAATAAACCGCAGAGCCCACCGCAGAGCCCTGCAAAATCGAAATACGAACACTTACATTCTGATTGGCTACGAGTTGCCCTTGATTGTTCCTTAACACCGATTGATGCATGAGGCGCTGGGGCACTTGCTGGGCGTTGGAAGGCAAGGCAAGGCCTGCAATCAAAACCAAAACACCTAGGAACCGGCGTAGGAAGTAGGCATTGTAGAATAATTTCATCAAGGTAAATTTTAAAACTTAATTTTTAATTTATAGTTATAACAAATAAATAATCAGGGCATTTTTACGATCGATAACATTTCGCGATGGGTCAGCGGCGCAAGGCCCTCTATGGCGGATTTGAAGGTGCTTTCCAAGTGATAAACACCCGCTGCCCATGCGGCCGTTTCCAAGTTCCATTGGAACATGCCGTCTCCCCCGATGACTTCCGATGCAGACCAAACGCGACGACCAGTCGCATCCGTCACCCACAATTCTGATAGGTCGCCGACTTGGCCATGGGCCTGAATCTGAAGACGATCCCCAACAGGATTGGGATACGCCACCAGCGACCAACTCGGTAGTGGCTGTTCCGACAGTCTAAGCGTACTCATGGTCCAATCCTGGTGCGCAGCCCCCCAGGAATCGGCCAATTCGCTTGCAGTTTGATCCAGTCTTACCATGCCGTTGGCTACCCCCTTCACTTTGAGTTCGAAAACCGGATCTCCAGCCTTCACCTCCCAGGACTCATAACCGTACCAAATGACTTGGAGGCGCTGTCCCTCCTGGTGATAGACCAACGGGCCCTCTTGATCGGTTTTTTGGAGGCAGCGGACCCCAGTCACTTCCAGGCCAGCCGGTAAATCCAAGGACAAAGTTGCAGCCCCCAGGTCGGTCGCCTGAAGCAAGCTCAACGGCAGCGTGTATTCCGAGTCTTTGGATCTCATTACACCGTTTTCATGAAGGTTAGACCAGGCAGCACGCTGCGACGCTCCCGGTACATAGGAGGCATTGACATCTCCAGCAAATAACCCCTCCGACAGAAAGGTCTGCACCGATGCAACAGCCAAAGGTTGAACCTGTACCTGGTCCGGCAAATAACGCCAATCCGATGTGGCAAAACCGTTTAGTGAACCGGCGACCCTTCGCATGACGAGCATGGCATCTGCTGAGTTCAAGAGCCGGTTGCCACTGACCTCAGCGGCCTGAGCAAACAAACCCGCAAGTGGCATAGTCCCTACATACGCACGATTAATCAGAAGGGCATCCGTTCCGTTGACCCCAGCCCAAGCCCGATTGTCCTGAAATTGCAAGGCGTAGGAACCCTCCCTAACCGAGCCCAGCGGGACCTCCCCCTGCGCATCGGTTACGCCCGAACCAATCAACCTGTTCAAGCTATCCTTCAACTGAACCACGACCCCCGCCAAAGCGGATGATTGGGTGTTTTTGTACCTGAGCTGAACTTTAACGACAGGCAAGAAGTTAAGAAGTTCAAAGGGTTGCTGTATACCGGCCCTTGAGGATGTTCCCGCACCTAAATAGTCACCAGCGACCGTTTCTCCCAAAGTTACCGACAAAGTGCCGAACTGACTTGAAGAGGTATGGCCTCCACCAGCCACCATTGCCGTCTGCGCTAATGCACAGGGTGCGATGCAAAGAGCCCAAAAAGCGATTTTTAGCG
>Ga0214921_10005876_pt1 | contig 17121 bp, 14 predicted proteins | sample LL1505_MetaG_FD_177992 | JGI IMG/M metagenome (GOLD analysis project Ga0214921, IMG submission 177992) | Freshwater microbial communities from Lake Lanier, Atlanta, Georgia, United States - LL-1505 | ecosystem: Environmental > Aquatic > Freshwater > Lake | place: USA: Georgia | collected...
GTGATTTTAAAAAAAATATTTTTTTTTTTTTGTTTATATTTTTTTTTATTTTTTTTTTTTTTTGGGGAAGGGGGGGGGGGGGTAATCGCGTTTTTAATAATAAATTGTTTACATTATATTCTTTTTAGAAAAAAACATATACATATTATATGTTCTAGAAAAACATATAATAAATAATATAACTATAATGGCTTATTTATTAGAAGATGACACTGAAAATATTATAGAAAACATTGCTAAAAGAAAGGAATTTTATCAATATTACTTGCCGCATATAGAACATGACCATAATATATTTGAGAACGAAATTATACCAAAATTCTTAATAGAAAAAATGATACATGACAATAATTATCTACAATTTCATTCATATCAATTATTTGTTTCTAATTACATAAATCCAAATACGCCATATTCAAGACTATTGATGAAATGGCAGACCGGCGCAGGAAAGAGTATAGGAGCCCTGTCGATTGCCCTTAATTTCATTAATTATTTTCGAATGGAGGCATCTCAAGGCATAGAAAATATAGGTTCTGTTTTTATATTGGGGTTTACATCTCATATATTTAGAAATGAATTATTAAGATTCCCGGAATTTGGAATAGTTTCAAGAGAAGATATTGAAAAGATTGCATTACTTAAAAAATTAGCATATGGAGGAAATAAAATAGACATGGAAAAACTGCAAGAATTTTTAATGAAAATTAAAAAGAAATTTAACAATCGCGAAAATAATGGATTCTTTCAATTTATAGGGTATAAAAAATTAGTTAATTTGATTTTTATCATAAATGATTCTAAAACTAACATAACTAATTTAGATGAAGAAGGAATAAATGATGCTATTAAATCCGGTAAGATTTCTATTAATAAACCATTATTAGAAGAATTCAAAAATTCATTACTAATTTGTGATGAGATACATAATGTATATAATAGTTTAGAAAAAAATAACTGGGGCGTTGCATTGCAGTATATTCTAAATTATCATCCGAGTATTCGAGCTGTATTTATGAGTGCGACCCCGTTGAACAATAATCCCACTGAAGTTATTGATTTGTTGAATCTGTTATTACCGAAATCACATTACCCGGAAAAATTAAATAAAAATGATTTCTTCGAGAGTGATAAACAATTAAAACGTAATGCATTAGATAAAATTGCCGAATTATGTAAAGGCCGTATTAGCTATTTAAGTGATTCGAATCCTAAATATTATCCTACTAAAAATTTTATAGGCGAATCTATCGATGGGGCGCCTTATTTAAAATTTATTAGATGTCCCATGTCAGAATTTCATTATAATACATATAAACAGGCATATACAGGAACACTTAATCAGGAAAGCCAGTATTTAACTGATTTTGCTATACCTAACCCGAATGACCCAAAAATTGGATTATATCAAACAAGCGAAATTAAAAAATATATACCATATGCAAGTCAAGAATGGAAAGATACTAACAAAATTAATTTTAAGAATGATAAAATAATAGGTGATATATTGCAGTTGAATAACTTATATGCAATTTCAACTAAATACGCCAAGATGATGGAATTGGTTAATGAAATAATAAAAAATAAAGGCGGTAAAATATTCATTTATCATAATGTAATTCATATGTCGGGCGTCCTATTTATACAAGAAATAATGTTACAGAATTATATAATAGGTGAATATGATGGAAGTGTCGCCAATACATTATGCGCTATATGCGGTAATATGAGAAAGGATCATGATACAACTCAATTAGGCGGAAATTCTGAAAATGCTATTTTAGGATTTAATGTTTCATATAATGAAATTTTTGGTACTTATTGTGTAGGTAATGAAGAAATACCAATATTAGAATATTATATGGTCGGTGAAATCATACTTATACCATGTAAATTTATAAATCAAACTATATTAACAACTGACAAATCAACTATTATTAATGTTATAAAAGAATTAGAAAAAAGTAATCAGGTTATAATACAAGTTGAATGTCCCGACTTTATAGACCTAATTAAGTCATTGAAATATGAGCCTACAAATAATGAATCATATTATGCAGATCCTTTACGAAAACTTCCTGATAATGAAAATTTATTCTCCGAGATAGAACAATATATATCTCAAACAAAAAATAAACACAACAATCGATCCAAAATAAAAGAACCCACACAAGGCGGTGCAAAGAACAAAGGGAAAACCCCGGATAAAACGCCAGATAAAGTAGACAAAAAAACACATAATTTTATACCAGTACGATTTATATCAGTTCATAGTGACTTAGATAGAATATCGATGAATAATTCATTAGATAAATATAATTCACCAGATAATTCTGATGGGCTACGTATCATGATATTAATTGGCGGTAAATTGATAAAGGAAGCATTCGACATTAAAGCAGTTAGGGAATTAATGATAATGGGGCGACCCGATAATATACCCACTTTAATTCAAATAATGGGGCGAGTAGTTAGAAAAAATAGCCATAAGTTACTACCGGAAGAAAAACGAAATGTAAATATTAGAATTTTTACATCAGCTGTACCTGAAAAAAAGAATAACAAATATATTCTAGGTTATGAAGAAGAGAAATATATTGAGAAATTACAACATTACAAAATAATTCAAAATATAGAAAAAATAATGCACGAAAATGCAATAGATGCATTTATCAATCGTGATATAATATGGACAGATGAAGAAAGGCATGCCCATAAATCAAATAAGATGAAAGATGAATTAGGGTCTTTATATTTCGAACCAAAGATTTCTAAAAATTTTAATAATAGAACATTTAAAGTAAATGAGTTAAATTTGCAAACGTTTAATTCTTTTAATGCTAACACAGAAATCAATAATATTATGGTTATAATTAAAAGGTTATTTATTGAGAGGTCGCCGGTTTGGTTGTATAAGGATTTATTAGATTCGGTTAGAAATTCACGAAAATGGATGCAAATAGAATTTAATACAGAATTAATCAATGAAGATTTATTTATTATTTCTTTGTCGCGGCTTGTTTGGGCTAAAGACGTAAAATATGTAGAACCGATTATTTTAAATAAATCAATAGATGTAAATAAACATCAGTCATCTATTACGCGAATATTAGATAAATTATTTGATTACGATGATAAAATCATAATATTACCTGGAAATCAGCAGTCCGTTATCACGCAAGTCGGATTATACTACATATTATTTCCATTGGATGAAATAAACAATGAACCAATTAAAACCATAGAACTTCCTTATAGGGTAAATAAAACAAATAAATCCGCAAATATATATATAAAGAATTTCCTTGAGTCAGGCCAAACTCTTACCAATTATTCCGATAAATTAAATAGATTTTACAATAAATGGAATAACGTTAATATAAATGATTTAGAAATGGCTGTGTGTGATTTTGGTACTGATTTTCATATATTATTTATCGAAGAATGCATTAAATATATTTTCGAAGTATGGACAAGTCCCACTGTCAAGAAATCAGAAATGCATTCATTTTATTTCAAAATGCTTAATTATTACGATATCCGGCAGCTAGTTATATGGGGCCACACACTAAAACCGTTTATTTATAAAAAATATGATAAGTACATAAATCAAGTAAATTTAAAACTCAATAAAAAGGCTAAAGATAAAAATGACACTGATAAAAAAAACAAGAATAAAAAAGACAAGGATAAAAAAAACAAGGATAAAGAAGACAAGGACCAAGAAATTGATATGACTACGTCGGGTTTATTAAATTTGCTAAAAAGCAGTATTAACAAAAGTCATGTAAATTGGATATCAACTGGTATGAAAAATTCATATGAGAACAATTTAAGCGAATCATTAAAACTTTTTGACGGTAACTATAAAATTAAAACTAACAATAAAAAAGTAAATGCTGATTTAGTTCCAGTAGGGCATTTAATTAATTTTATACCTAGATTTTACACACCTGAAGATGGTTGGTTTGAGAGTCCAGAATATATGGAACCTAGTCAGGCATTTGTTGAAAATGATGTTTTAGTGGGATATGACGAGAGATCTAAAACAGGAGTACATATTAGATTTAAAGTAAGATCGCCAATCCAAAATATTAAACAATATAATGATTCTAGATTAATAGAAAAGGGGTCGGTTTGTTCATCCAAGAGCAAAATATATTTAAGAGACATGGCTAATAAAATAGGGGTTAAATTAAATGGAAAAATTAACGTATCTAATTTATGCAATGATATTAGAACCAGATTAATATATTTGGAATTGAAGGAGCGTATTGCTAAAACTAATAAAAAATGGTTTTACTTCTTATATGAAAAAAGACCAGAAACAATATTGGACGAATAATATTTTTTATAAATTAAAATCGGTTATAGTATATAAATTGTTATAAATTTCAAAATGAGTAAATCGTTTTTCGGAGGATGTGATTGTATAGGGGGGTGTGATTGTATAGGAGGAAGCTCAGGCCTATTAGGTGGTTGCGGAGAGGCAATGGGAAAAATAGTAGGAGGATGTTGTGATATTATGGGAGGGGTTATAGCATCTACCAGCATGAATACTATTTTAATGATTATTCTAGTTGTTGTTTTGATATATTATTTCTATACTGATGACTATAAAGGTGGCTATACAGGTGGTTATGGACATCACCGTAATTACTGTGGATAAAGTATTTTATTTTACATCATATTTTTTTTTGAAACCCCAAATTAAGACCCTCCCCGCCCAAAAAAAAAATAGAAAAACCCAAATAGAAAAACCCAAATAAGAAACCCAAATAGAAAAATTAAATCGAAATAATATAAAGAAATCCTTTTATATAATATAAAATTATTTGTAATAGATATGATTTTTCCAGATCAGGACTCAACTAATTTCCCCATAGGAGTTAAAAATAATTTACAGAAAATAATAGATGACGAATATTCTGACAAGGATTTTTTAAGATACCATCAATTTATAGTGTATAATTATATGATTAAAAACGCCAAATGCCGGGGTTTGTTAATAAATCACGAAATGGGTATGGGTAAAAGCATTTCGGCAGTCGCTCTCGCTGAATATTATCGAGAGCACGATCCGGATAGAAAAATAATAGTTTTACTTTCAAAAAGTCTACAAGACAATTTTAAAAAAAATATTAGTAAATTTATTAAAGAAAGGATAAAAACATCTGTTAAGTCACTTGATAGATCACCCGATAGATCACCCGATAGATCACCCGATAGATCACCCGATAGATCTGATATAAACCCTAATATTTCAGATGTGGAGATAGATAATATAGTTGATACTAAATATAAATTTGTGAGTTTAAATGCATCCAATATGTTTCAACAAATGACGCGGGTAAAAAAAAGCGAAGATGATATAATTGTGGAAAAACAGTTAAAAGAGTTTTATGAGGTTGTAAAGGTTGATGATTTTTTAGAAAATTCGTTATTAATAATAGACGAATTCCATAATTTATCAAATGCTATTACTAACGGCTCCAATAATGCAATGAATTTATATGATATTATAATGCGTACAAAAAATATTAAATTATTATTTCTAACCGGCACTCCTATAATCAACGACCCTTTTGAGCTAGTGCCTACATTTAACATGCTTAAGGGTTCTATAGATGATAAAACAAATAAAACACTATTTCCAGAATTACAATTGGATTTTGATTCTTATTTTATCGATGCTAAAAAAAATATTATAAAAAATGCGGATAAATTCAAAAATCGTATATTAGGTTTAACTAGTTACTATGGAAATTTATATTTCGGTAATAAAAGGAAAGAAGGGTTTCCGGAGGAATTGCCATTGAAGGTAGTATATGTACCGATGTCTAGTTCGCAATTTGCTCGATATAATACATTTAGGGATTTAGAAGTTGAAGAAAACGCCGTTAAAAAGAGGGTGTCAAGATCGGAACGATTTTCATCGAAAAATTCAGTCAGTTCTTCATATAGAGTCAAATCAAGACAATCTAGTAATTATTTGATACCAGAATATGCATTAGGCCCTGTAAGAGGAATGAAATCGCGTGAAAAATATATAGATAAGATTAAAAAACCCGATTTATTAAATACCGATGAATTTAGTCCAAAATTCGGCAGAATAATTAAAAATATTAAAAAGCATGAAAATCAGTTAGGATTGGTATATAGTGAATTTGTGACGGGGGAAGGACTTGCTATATTAGCTATGATACTAGAATTAAATGGATATAAATCATGGAATGCAGAAAAAAATAAAAATGATGAAATGGATGTATACGGGTTAGGCGATAAGGGAGGAGGTGCTAAAAATCATAAGACATTTGCTATAATTTCTGGTGAAGTAAATATAGATGAAAGAGAGAACATAGTAACCGTTTTTAATAATAAACGTAATATGCATGGTAATGATATAGCATTATTATTAATATCAAAAACAGGCGCGGAAGGACTCGATTTAAAATGTGTCAGACATATCCATATAATAGAGCCTTATTGGAACGCATCTCGCCAAGAACAAATAATAGCCCGCGGTGTTAGATATTTATCACATGTTGATTTGCCAAAATCAGAGCAAAATGTTCAAACATATTTGTATCTTAGCGATTATCCGGAAGGATATAATCTTAAAAAGAAGAAAGAAGAAACAACCGATGTACACTTATATACGATGTCTGTAAAAAATAAAATATTAATTAATCAATTTCTAATAGCATTAGCCGAGGCATCGATTGATTGTTCTATACATGAGTCTAGCTTTGATTCAACTGTTAAAAAAAATATTAAATGCAAAATGTGCGCGGTTACTAATAAAAAACTATATCATTCTAATATTGCAAAAGATATGATATTACCTAATCCATGTGAAGAATTGACTACAGAAGAAATATCTGCTAAAGAGATTGATATAGATGGCGAAAAATTTTATTATTCTAAGGGGTCAAAGCCTAATGAATTCCATATTTTTAGATTCAATAAAGAAGTAAGTGGTTATGTACCATTACAGGAACATCAGTATCCTCATGTAGAAATTATGAGAAAGCTATTAAATTTTGGCGAATAATTTATATAACACGCTCACTGCACATTTTGCATTTATTACATGGTTTTCCGTTTACTGGATACCAACATGATATTGTTTTTTCCAATATATGATAAAATCCATTTTGTTTGGCATATTCGGCCATTTGATATTTACTTATACCGCACAATGGAAATCTAAGATTTCTAAATGCCAAAATATCGGTATTACCGTCCTTTTCTACCAGTTCTAAATCTATTAGTTTAGTATTTGAGTCTATATATTTTCCTGTTGATTTATACACACCTCCGGCAGTATCGCATAAAACTCCCGTTTCTATAATATTGTTCATTTTAATACTGATATCGCACATATAAGTATATTGGTTAATAGGCCTGGAGAAAAAATTTTTATAATAAAGTTGTCTGAATGAATCAGTTATATCTTCGGATAAATCACATTGATTAACAATTTGCAATGGATAAATATATTTACCAAACCCCATTTTATTCAATTCACATACGGCGTTATGAATTGATTTTAATTCATATTCGACATTTTGACGTTTTACAATGCTACCATCAACCTCGGGTATATTTAAATATACACCTTGAACATACTGTTTAGACATTGCTAATTGACAAAGTCTGAATGTAGAATCAAATCCACCTGTTATAAATAAATATACAGTTCTCGGAGGTCTTCTCTCAAATTTATTTTTATGTAATAAATAAATTATTAAAATTATAATTAATATTAAACTCCAATACATTAATATGATATTTTTATTAATATATATTAATGAAAATAATTATTTTATTATGACATATTAAATCCGGATTGTGTCTGTAGTAAACAAGTCGATGTTAGACTTCGAGGGCCCGTCCCATCGACTTGTTTCGATAAATGCATTTCTACTTGTCGGTCATCCATTTCACTACTATTGTGTAGGGTCTTATATTTATAGTCAACTTCATCTATATACTTTCTCATTGATGTATTACTATTAGGAACCTGTAGCACATCATTATGGGTTCGCCTCATATTGCATCCGCGTCTATTAAAAGCGGAATCATCTTCATAATAGGTGTTATAACCATCGGAATTCATATAACACATAAACCAAAATAGAATAAGTATAGCAAGTAATATACCTAAGCTATAATTTAAATCACTACTTTTATTTGACGAAGACATCGATATTTTATTTATTATATACAAAACATATTAAATTTTTTTTTATTTATAATTTAGTTTTAAAAGTGAAAAATTATATATATTATATCATTGGTCGTTTCATTTTTCTGAATATAAATGCCCAGACCTAAGTCTAAACAAACCGAATACTTAAATGAATATAATGATATTTTAGGGATGCAAGTTTATTATACTCGTGACACACGACAATTAATATCATCTGTTTCATCTGTTTCACCGTCTTTATCGCCGTCTTTATTGAATGATAAACCTGAATTAAAATATGATATGATAAAATATGTAGAAAAAATAATAGAACAATATCTTTGGAAACATGCAATTTGTAGTGAAATGATTGATTATGTGGCCACATTAAATGAAGTTAATTGGGATTTGACTAATAAAGGACTATACGAAAAATTAAGGAAAAAATATTTATCCTTGAATAATCAAAATATTTGCGACGATAATAGAGGTGCTAATAGGGTAAAATCTATAGAAAAATATGTTTTCACCAAAACCGATAAATTAAATCCAAAATGTTATCTGGATATCGGTTGCCATGATGGGTCCATAACTTCATCAATATCACATTATTTTAAATTGAATAAATTGCAAACGCATGGGGTTGATATAATGCCTTATGGTGATTATGCTAATATAACATTTACTCAATATGACGGATGTGTTTTACCTTTTAGCGATGATAGTTTTGATATGATAACATGTTTAATGGTACTTCATCATATTCCTGAATCTAATATAGATAAACTCATTCATGAAATAAAGAGAGTCGCAAAACCTAATGGAATAATAATATTAAGGGAGCATGATGTAAAAAATGATTTTGAATGTAAAATGCTGGATGTTATGCATAATTTTTACGATTATGTCTGGAATGATACAACAACCCCGCAATGGGGTACTAATTATAAATCCAATACACAATGGACTGATAAATTTATTTCCAGTGGTTTTAGAATATGCACGGAAGCAACATTATTCGATAATTTTAAATTAAACCCGTTTATGTCATATTATTGTAGTTTTATTAAACCTGACATTAATGATAATAAAGTCATGTTCGATTTTACTAGCGAGACTCGCCTATTAAACAATGATATACCTCGTGAAACTTATAAACGCCGAACTAAGGAAGTTAAAAATGTTATACATTGGGGTCAGAGAAAATTGTTATTAACTGAAATAGAATTTCTAACAATTCATGAAAAAAATATAACCGATAAATCAAAACTAATATATGTTATATATGCTGGATCGGCTCCAGGAACTCATATATTATATTTATCAAAATTATTTCCTAATATTTACTTCGAATTATATGATCCAAGGGAATTTAATACAAAATTAGATAATTATAAAATGATTAAAACTCACGTGCAATATTTCACAGATGATACAGCCAAAGAATGGATAACTGAAAATCATCCTGACAAGATTATATTATTAATTTCAGATATAAGAACAGGAGAACCTGAGAAACAAAATGAAGATGTTGTAGAAGAGAGGGTTTCTATAGACCATGAATGGCAAATGAATTGGTATAACACAATGAAGCCGGAAATGGCTATGTTTAAATTTAGATTGCCATGGAAAGATGGTTTTACTGAATATTTAGATGGGGATATATATATTCAACCATACCCCCCGGCGACATCAACTGAAACGCGCCTTATAGTAGGAAAAAACGCGGGTTTAAAAAAATATGATAATCGTAAATATGAAGAACAACTGTTTTATTTTAATAATCATATGCGTGTAAATAATTTTAAAAATATATTATCGCATATGAAAAATAATGAAAAGAATGGTCTAAATAATAAATATGATAGTTCTGCTGAAATATATATACTACAACAATATTTATTGATGAAACATTCCAAGCAAATTGAATTAAAAATTATTAATATGAGCAAAGAAATTAATAATGAGTTAAGTAAAAATAGAAATCTTTATTCGGACCAGCCTGTAAAAAGCATTAAAAAGAAATGCATGATTAATCTACAAAAATTAGGATACATTCCGGATAATGCTGAATTAACATTTAATACATTTAATATTTACGTTATTCCAAGATACGATTATTTTATCAAGCAAGGGCTTATTGAATAACCATTTGTCGTTTGGTAATTTCGTTGGGTTTATGCTGAGGAGGTGAATAGATAGTATACAATTTTAATGGCTCGGTCTTATTCGTATTAATTATTTTATGTAATGTATTGGGAGGTACTGTTAATGATATGCCATCCTTTAATAAAAATTTATTTTTTTTACTTCCGATTTCAGCTATTCCTGAGCCTTTTTCTATTCTAAAAAATTGGGTTCCTACGTGTTTTTCTAAATGTATAAATTCACCAACATTCAAACACATTAATACTAGTTGCTGATATTTGTCTGTGTATATAACATTTCTATAATTGGTGTTTTTGATAGTTTCTTTTTCTATATTAACTCTATGGGTCATTTTATTAGGCGCTCCTTATATTATACAATTTATTAAAATTTCATTTATTTGAATTATTTTTTACAGCATATATATTTTTTAATACAATCTAAAACGGTTTTATTATCAAATTTATAAACATTTTTGGAAACATCTATTATTATATCAATAGTTCCTGGTACTATTGTTTGTACCATAAGTGTTAAATTTGCCTCTATTATAGGATCATCTACTTCTTCTCTAATAAATTCACATAAAATAAATACAATTAATTCCTTTTTTTGAGCGCCTGATAAAGTTTTATAAGAGCCAGCTACACTCATCATATTAGTAACCACAAACATAATGTTATGCGGATTTAATCCATCATTTTTTATTAAATCTTTAAAAACACATTTTAATGTATTTGATAGATCATCATACTGTTTTTTTGAATCTTTGCTCATCTTTTCTATTTGAACTCCATTATTAAACTGGGCTGTTTGTGATATATTTATTTTAACTTCGTTTGTTGATACTTCCGTCATTTTAATATAATAATATAAATAATCTAAAATTGAAATTATATTATTATATTTAAATCGCGATTGTTTCGTTCATTATATCGTTCGGGTGAATTAAACAAAATGGAAAAATCATGGATTGAACAACCAAGAAACATAGAAACATCAGGTGATGTAGAAATATTAATAGATGAAACATTTGAAACAATTGAAAATATACCTGGTTTAAAGACTAGTTTATTTCCACATCAAAAACCTATTATAAAAGCTATGGTAGACTTAGAGATGACAAGAACTATAAAAGCCAAACGCGGGTATAATAATAATGAAGTATATGAAATAAAGACCACCGCGGGCGTATTATCAGAAGCTGTAGGCAGTGGGAAAACTATTGATATACTTAGTTTAGTTCTTGTTCAGAAAATTCCGAAAGTATTTCCAGAAATAGCTGATATAAATTTATTAGACGATGATGCATGTTATAGACGATTTACAAATCCACGCTATACATCAATCGTAAGAAAACGGTTTCGCAGTATATTAAAACCCACATTAATTTTCGCTGGGGTATCTGTCGTAGATCAGTGGGTTAAATCGATTCAGACATTTACATCATTAAAGTATTTTAAAGTATTTGATGTCAGAGAACTACAGCAATTAATAAATTTCATGGAAAACAAAAAAATTAACCAATATGATATTATTATAGTAAAAAACGGAAAAATAACAAGACCTATTAATTTTCCGCCGTCAATAATCATCGAAGATAAAAACAGAGATAAAACGACGCTGTATATATATAATGTTTTAGCTAATATGCGAAATTATAGCTGGGCTCGCGTTGTAGTTGATGATTTTGATACAATTAGCCTTCCTCATAATGCGGGTGTTGTTAATGCATTATTTACATGGTATATTAGTTCCACCAAGAGGAATATGACAAATAAAGTTATAATAAACAGACAATTTAAAACTACATCAGAACTATTAATGTATAATAATTATAGCTGTAGCGAAATCATGAAAAATAAAATATTATTTACAACATTTAATATTAGAAATAATCCCAATTTTGTGCAGCGTACAAATAACCTTAGTTCTCCTGCGTTTTATGCGTATGTATTTGAAAATATTAATAATAAATACATGGGTTTACTCGGTGCAATGGGTAATGCTGAATCTGTTGAAATTATGGAAATGTTAAACGGAGATGCTATTGAGACTGCGGCAGTGCGCCTTGGAATCAAAACAGATAGTGTTGCTGATATATTCGAAAATATGCTAGGAAAGCAATATGAATTATATAAAAAATCTAAATTTGTATTGGATTTTATAAAGGAAGTCGAACCAATGCAAGGCCTTAGGAAAGCTATGTCAGAAAATCCGGATGAAAAAGATACATATAAAAAGTCCGATATTTTGATAGGGAGGCCTATTGAATATAATTATCCCAATCTTAAAGGCTTAATAGATGCTACTAAAGAAGAATATATTGATGTTAAGAAAAAATCCGGTATTGCCATAGAAAGGGTTAAAAGTAATATCACACATGGCGAATGCCCTGTTTGTTATGGAGATTTATCCGATGAAAGCGATATAATTATTTTAAAATGCTGTGGTATTATATTATGTGGTATATGTTGCTTTGGAACTGTATTTGCTAATAAATCACCAGTAGGAAAATGCATAAAATGCAGAAATCAAATAAATTTAAAGGCTTTGATTTACGTGAATAGCAATTTTAACTTAAATAAAATAGTTGAAGATGAACTAGGTTATGAAATAAAGGAAGAATTTAAAATTACTAAAAATTTAAACCGTACTAAAATAGATGCTATTATCGATATTATAAAGGGAGGTCGACCCTCTGAACAAAAAAAAATTGATGTTAATATTAATAATTTAATGAAAGGTACTAATCAACTTCCGAATAGTTCTTACAGTAAAGTATTGATATTTGCTAATTACACTGAGACCATTGATAAAATTATATCGAAATTAGTAGAAGAAAAAATAGATTATTGGCAATTACATGGTACGCATTCAGAAATTGCAACAACTGTTGATAAATTTACTAAATGTACTGAAAGATGTGTTTTAATAGTTAATTCAACAAAACATTGCGCTGGGTTAAACCTACAAACCGCGACTGATTTAATATTTGCTCATAAGATGGTCGACCCAAATATAGAAACACAGGTAATCGGCAGAGGGCAGCGAATAGGTAGAACTTCTCAGCTACGAGTGCATTTCATGTTCTATCAAAATGAATATGATTGGATGTTAAATATGAATAGTTTGCGAGAAGTTCCTGATAGTTAATGTGCATATTCACAAAAAAAATATATATTTTTTTTTGAATTAAATTAATAATAGTAAGCCGGCATTGGAGGCTTTGGCGCGGCTTGCCCCGGCAGCATGCGATTATAATGTGCTAGAAATACCGCCACGACTAGAAATAAAAGCCATAATTTTAATGGCATGCCGAAATATTCTGTATCCATATTGACGTCCATTTTAATAATATTATTATTTATATATTTATACAAAAAAGTTATTTGAAATAAAAATTAATAATATTCAGATATAGCATTTTTTTCACTGGCTATACTTCCTTTAATAATATTTTCCATATTATAGCCACGGGGCGATTGCTCGATAGAAGCTCTGCTATATTTTGACGAAGATAAGCCATCATTATCTGTATCATAATGACGGGTTTGCATAGATTTCTGCCATGTAGGAATTTCATTATTATACCTAAAATTTTGATTGTTTCTAAATATTTCTCGCGTCGGAGTCTGCCATAAATCTAAGGTATGGTAATCTTCTGCTAACATTTCATCGTATTTTTTTATACTGGGTCTGCCGCATCTGTCTGTTACTACATCTTTCATTCTGAATACATTTATTGATTCATCATTTGGAATTTTGAATAAGGCGCTGTTATTTATTAAAAATTGTTTATTAATAAAACTTATAGTTTGTGAGACGTCATCTGTTAGATATTCGTAATCGTCAATGTTATTATCATTAGCCCACGTATACATTAAATCCGGAATTGATGGAATGATTGTGTTTAAATTATAGTCTGTCTTACGTCTTTTATTTAATGAAACCACTTCATTTATCATATAATAAATATTTTTAGTACTTAAGAATATATGTTTATTGGTCATCCCATAAAACTCATCTTGAATCGGCGCATTTTTAAAATCTTTTACTGACTGAAATGGTAATACGTTTTGTGATTTATAAATAACATTAGTCATGTTAAAATTGAATTTATATTAATGTATATAAAAATTATTGATTTAATAATTACTTGTTTTTTAAACAAGTTAAAAAATACAATTTTAACATTCATAAATAAAAATATGGATCAACATGAAATTAATGGCATTGTGCTAGACGGCGATAGCTATTCTATTCGCAAAGTACAGTTATCCGAATTGGCTAATTATGACTGGAATGTGTATAAGGAATGGGATAATGTGAAAATAATGTTTATAAATTTAGGCGGTGATATTACAGATGTTAATATATTAGGGTCGCGCTTATTATCTAAACATATATATGGGCCTTTGATATTTATCATAATAAACGATATGCAAATAGAAGAAATTAAACTTTCTGATATACCAGAAATAATTGATTTATCGATAGATGTTAATAATGATTTACTAAATTTATCGAAGTTATCCGAAACTAAAATGGAAAACGATTCTGATTTAGGATCTGAATTAAACTATAATCAGAATAGGTATGAAAATGGGTATGATAGTTGGTAATAGAATACATATTTTTTACATCATAATAAAATAATAGTGATTATATATAAGATATAAACATGTCTTTACTAGGTGAAAAAAAATCTTTAAATTATTCATATTTAGGCGTTACAATTATTTTGTTGATGGTGTGTTATTATTTTCTATATTCAACAAAAAAAGGCATTTACCATAAAAAGTTATCGGATGACTTAATAAATAGAAAGATTATAACAGTTAAAACGTCAAATGGAGATATTATGATGGATCCAAATATATTTGAAATGCATATGAAAAGATTTAAAGATAATATAACAGAATTAAACGATAAAATGTCAAATGAGACATGTGAATCACTCAAGCATATCATTAAAGATACTAATAAGAATATGAAATCATATATACAATTAAATACAGAACATATTGCCGATTTTTGTAGCGAAAATACTAACTTAATAGATGAATCGATATTAAAGGAAAGAGATGCATTAAAAGCTAAGATACTAAAAACATCACGAATGGAAAATAACATAAATGATGAAGACAAAACAAGGCTTTTATTATTAGAAACAATATTGGATATGGATATAATAATTTTTCTAATCAAATCATCATTATGCAAAAAAGGTAAATTAGATTTGTCGTCTATCGATATGCTAATACTTGAATTATACAGAAATAAATGTATAAACTGTGATAAACAACCGGATATATTCGAACCCGAAAAATTAACTGTTGAAAGTTTTGATATACCAGTAAATACATCGAATAAAACAATAAATTCCATTAGTATAAAGCCAATCAGATTAGATGGTAGTCAGAAAATTTCAGAAAAATTTATAGATAATCCTCTTAAAAAAATATATAAACCTGCTGACCAATATAAAGAACCCATGAATAATTTCATATCTCATCAGTATGGGAATGAACATACTACTCTTGATAATGGAGAATCTGTAAATAAAAGTTATACCGGATTTAACTATAGAAATGCATTTAGTGTTAATGATATAACAAACTATCGCACATCATTACTAAATACATTCGAATGATATATAACACCTTTATTATATTCTTCAAATTCGTTATTATTACGAATCGGAAAATTACTAATTTGATAATGATTATATGATGATGAGCATGGTTCATATAAATCAGGCGGATACAGTTCTAATTTGTATATGATATTGTCATAACTTTTTTTTTCATAAAAGTCATAACGTGTGTCATAACTTTCCTTTTCATAACAGTTATTTAATTTAATAACTGAATATGTGTTGTTATTTGACTTTTTACTTTCTACATATGAGTTTTGAATAAACAATAATAATATTATTATAAGCACGATTCGTATAAATCCCATTTAAAAATTGAAATTATAATATATGTATATAACCCAAAATAAATTTTATCAAATCCTATTATTCAAATGACTCATGTTATAGATGGTGGTCTCGATGAAAAGGAAAGTGATAAATTTATTTATATGAGGCATGAATTAGATGATACCATATGGAAAATAAAATTTAAAGCCGCCTATAACTCCCGATTTTTGAAAACGAGTATTATGGAAAACCCTAATTCGAATTCATATGGGTCTATAGAAGAAAATCCTATAATTATAAAAGCAGTCGATTTGCAAACTATTCCATTTATTATAAAATATATGGAATATTTTATTGATAAACCAGAATCATTACCACCTGAACAGCCTCTTAAAAATATACATATTTCAGTTTTATTAGGGGATGAATATAATATGTTTGTAGGATTATATGACGAAACAGACGATTTAAAAACTAAATTAGCAAAACTCAATATGTTTATAAAATCGGCGTTATATTTTGACATAAAATACTTACATAAGAAATTATGCGCGATAACGGCCAGCCTTTTAACAAATAAGTCTTTTTCTGAATTAAAAAATATGAATTAAAAAATATGAATTAAAATATATGAATTAAAATAGTTATTTCTAATTATTTTTTTTTCTGTAATATATAATAATAATATCGCGAACTTAATCGTAATAATAAAACAAAATGGACGGATTCTATATAGGATTAATAGTTGTAGGGTTTGTTCTCCTATTATGGTATCTCGGGGTTTTCGATAAATTCCTAAATAAAGACGGCGAAGATTCTAAGAAGGGAGATGAAGGCGGGGCTCCAAGTG
>Ga0214921_10005877_pt1 | contig 17120 bp, 14 predicted proteins | sample LL1505_MetaG_FD_177992 | JGI IMG/M metagenome (GOLD analysis project Ga0214921, IMG submission 177992) | Freshwater microbial communities from Lake Lanier, Atlanta, Georgia, United States - LL-1505 | ecosystem: Environmental > Aquatic > Freshwater > Lake | place: USA: Georgia | collected...
TACGTGCACTGGCTTGTAACCTCGATATCGCTGAAGCACATCAAGTGCTTGAAACCGCTTTACAAATTTGGCCCAACGACGCCACATTGATTCAAGAACGCAACGCCATGGCCACCGCAGTTCAGGACGCCATGCCTGCATCCACCTCAACCAATTAATCTTAGTAATTGAACTAACGGCAAAAAAGCGGCAACGTGTTGCCCCACAGCAATAAATCGCAATATCTTGCCACTCGCCCCATTAGGAGATTCCCATGACCGTCATTAATACCAACGTCAAAGCACTGTTCACGCAGTCGGCCCTTAAAATGGCCGGACGCGACAGCCAAGTTGCCATGGAGCAACTGTCTACTGGCAAGCGTATCAACAACTCTAAAGATGATGCCGCTGGCCTGGCCATTGCTGCTCGGATGACGCAGAACATTCAAGGCTTGAATCAGTCGATTCGCAATGCCGGTGATGCCATCTCCATGATTCAAACGGCTGAAGGTGCAACCCAAGAGATCACGGTCATGCTTCAGCGTATGAGCGAACTGGCCGTTCAATCTGCCAACTCTACCTACTCCGCCGATCAGCGCAGCTACTTGGATCAGGAGTTCCAGCAACTCAAGCAGGAAATTATTCGCGTCTCTGAGATGCACGAGTGGAACGGCTTTCCTATCCTTAACGGCAAGGCTGGTACGCCCGTAGGTTTACCTACCACTGCCACCTTTGCCCGCGCAGGTGTGTCCGGTACAGGCACAGGTAAGGCTTTAGAAACAGGCGACCTTGAGATTCAAACAGACAAGGGCTCCTATGCCATACCCGCTTCTATTGCCGCAGCCGATCCTAAGAGCAATACAATTGCAGCAGGAAGCAACAACGCGGGCAGTGCCATTGCCATTGCCGCGGCTATCAATTCTCAAGTGGGTGTGACAGGTGTTAGCGCTGTGGCAGGTGCTGCCACCGTGGGCGCCACCAAGACCACTGTAGGCAACACCTCTATCCAAACTGACTTGTATGTCAATGGTGAGAAGGTGTCCCTTAGCTTGTCTGCAAGCCACACGCAAAGCCAGCGCCGCCAGTATGTGATGGAGAGTATCAACGCGGGAACCACCGTGCACGGCGTGGTAGCGGGCGACAGCGGCACAGGCGGCTTAACACTTACAACACCGGACGGCAGAAACTTGTCTGTTTGGTATGACTCCACTTCTGTGCAAGGCTCTGACTTTGGTTTGGGCTTAGACACCACACCGCCTTCTAATCCTTTGGGTGTAACGGGTGTGTCAGGCGCTGCTGCAAGCAGCTTTGGTGCTAACGAGAGCAACACCATTACCTTTCCTGCGCTTACTGCTGGGCAAGGCTTTACGCTGAATGGACTTACTTTTACGTCTACGGGCAACACATCGGACGCCGAATTAGCTACAGCGTTTGCAAATCTAAAGTCTGGCATGTCTGCATTGGCAGCGGCGGCGGCATCTACCGCAGCGACATTGAGCAAGGGAAGCTTCAGCGGTACGTTTGCTGAAGGCTTTGCTACTGGCGCTGCTAGCACCAACCAAGTCACTGCCACTGCAACCAGCAAAGGCAATGTCGGCAATATCGTCACTGGTAACAGTATTCCAACTGTTAATAAAACAGAAGGTGGTGGAGGCGCTACTGAATCAAACCTGATCACCTTCAAAGCGCTTAATCCAAACGAGTTCGTCACAGTCAACGGCCTGACTTTCACCGCCAGAGTCAACATGACTCCCAGCGAAGTAGCTGCCGCTTTCTCTAACATCGCTTCAGGTTCAACCGCCGCTGCTTTGACGCTGGCCAACCCTGTTGCTGCTAATTTCGGTAAATTCAGCGGCACCTTTACCGCAGGCTTTGCGACTGGTGCTTCTACCAGCACCGGTACAGTTACTGCAACCTCTACTACGCCCAACTCAAACGTTACCGATATAGCGGTGAATGGTCTTGTGGCTGCAGCTGGCAATACTCCATCGCCCGGATCCACTGTGGCCGCTTCTACGGTTTACGGCACTGTGACTTTGAACTCACAAAACGCCTTCACCATCAAACCAGGTGCAAAGGCTTATGCCACTGCAAGTGCTCCCGCTGTTGACCCCACTTACGCCAACTTCACAGCCCTGGGCTTTGAAGCTAAGACCATCAATGCCAAAAACATTGGTCGCCTTAACTTCCAAGTGGGCCCAGCTGCCAACCAGCTCATCTCCATTGACTTGGCAGACTTTGGTAAAAACGGCGACATCACCGGCCCCATTACCAGTGACCGGGCACCAACTAACTTGCTCACCGTTAATTCTTCCAACGATGTGATCATGAACGTGAACAAATCTCTGGACCGCATTGCCGCAACGCGTGCCACCATGGGTGCCGTCATGAACCGTTTAGAGCACGTGATCGACAACTTGACCAACGTGGTCATGAACTCCGAAGCTTCACGCAGCCAGATTGAAGATGCCGATTACGCACAGGCCTCTACCGAGTTGGCCCGTACGCAAATCATGCAGCAGGCCGCTACTGCGGTATTGGCACAAGCCAATACATCGCAGCAGACCGTGCTCAAGCTGTTGCAGGGCTAAGCCAAGGCCCACTTCAACCTGTCGATTAATTGACTAAAACCTTCATTTATTAGGTTTTAAGTATTCAATTTTAGGTGGCACGCTCATTGCTTCTACTCATGCATTCACATGCACATGAGGCACCAGAAAGCAATGAGCTCTATTCATACCGCGCAACAAGTTCTGTGGTTGGACCCCATCCAGCCCTTAGACGCGCCTGAGCACGCGCAACTCACAGCGGCAGGTTTGTCTGTTCGCTGTATCAGCACGCTTGACGAACTTCAGTCCGCTTTAAGCCACGGCCAAACGGCGGCTTTGGTGCTTCGCCACGATGCCACCCTCGATTTGCTGCAAAGCTGCCAAAACCTCATGCTGCGCGCCGGCTGTGCTGTGCCTGTGGTGTGCCGCGTTGACCGCCGCCATTTAGAGCTGGCCGTTCAAGCCATGCGCCAAGGTGCCGCTCATGTGCTGGCCACAGACGATTGGTCTGCAGCTTCCTGGCAAATGGCGCATCAAGCCATTCAAGCTTTGCGTTTGTCTTCTTCTGCCGCCTCTATGGTAGCGCGCATGGCACCGCCCACCGAGGTGGTGGCTGCAGCCGCCCCGCAAAAGAGTGTGGTGTATGTCGACCCTGTCAGCCGTCACTTGTTGGCTTTGGCACAGCGCGTGGCGCAAGCCAACGTCACAGCCCTCATTGAAGGCCCTACCGGTGCTGGTAAAGAAATTTTGGCGCGTGTGTTGCACGAGTCTTCAAAGCGTGCACGTGGCCCGTTTGTGGGTTTGAACTGCGCAGCCTTGCCAGAGCAGCTCATTGACGACATGTTGTTCGGCCACGAAAAAGGCGCGTTCACGGGTGCACAAAAAGAATTCAAAGGTTTGTTTGAACAAGCCCAAGGCGGCACTTTGTTCTTAGACGAAATTGGTGAGATGCCTTTGCACTTGCAAGCCAAGTTGCTGCGCGTGTTGCAAGAGCGCTTGCTCACGCGCTTGGGTTCTGAGCGCCAAGTTGCCATTGATGTGCGCATCATTGCGGCCACCAACAAAGATTTGCGCGTGGCCATTGCCGATCGCGAGTTCCGCGAAGATTTGTACTTCCGGATCAGCACCTTCAAGTTGCGCGTGCCGCCATTGCGCGAACGCAAGGGCGATATTTTGCCCTTGGTGGCCAGCCTGCTTTTGCGTCATGCACCCAATGCTCAAGAGTTCACTTTGAGCGACGAAGCCCAAGCACAGCTGTTGGCCTACCCCTGGCCAGGCAATGTGCGCGAATTGGAAAACGTGGTGCAACGCGCTGTGGTGTTGTGCGCCGATCAGCACATTGATACGCAGCACTTGATGTTTGACGACACCGCCGATGTGCAAATGAACATGCCGGCCGAATTACCAACAGCACCCGTGCCTTCGTTTGCAATGCCCACGGAAGCCCTGCGCTACCCAGACACCAGCAATGCCGAAGACAACGCAGTGATTGCGTCTAACTTGCAAGAAGCTGTGAAAACCAGCGAACACCAAATGATTTTGGCAGCCATTCAAACCACCGAAAGCCGGATGGAAGCTGCCGCCAAGTTGGGCATCAGCCCCCGCACGCTGCGTTACAAACTCGCCAAGCTCAAAGCTGAAAACGGCACCATGGCCTGGGCCGCTTAAAGGGAACACTCATCATGGAAAAAATTAACTCCCAAGGCAACATTCAATCGATGTTGCAAACCCTTCGCTCTTATCAAAGTCAAGCTGCTGGCGGCATGGACGATGATGGCAACAAGGTAGGCAGCCTGAATGGTCTGAGTGGCTCCAAAAGCACAGAAGGTCCTTCTGGTTTTGGTGATTTAGTTCGCCAAACAGTCAACAAGGTGAACGAAAACCAAATGAATGCCTCCAATATGGCCTCCTCGTATGAGCGCGGTGAAGGCGTACCACTAACCGATGTGGTGCTGAGCATGCAAAAGTCATCTTTGAGCTTTGAGGCCACTTTGCAAGTGCGCAACAAGGTGCTCAAAGCCTACGAAGACATTTTGAACATGCCTGTTTAAGGCTCATTTCGAGTAGCTAATTTAAAAGATACGACTGAGAGATTTCAAACATGGCCACTACAACAGCTTCATTCACCCCGGCCTTGGCCACGGGTGGCTCGAACAGCACTGCACTTGCCACCACCGGCGGCGCAGGCTCTAACGCAGGCGGTGCGTTGGCAACCTTCACGCCCGGCATAGACGTGCAACAAGCCAACGGCAACACTTATGGCGGCGCAGGCGGCGGCCCCTTGGCCTCTGTGCAGCAAATGCTGCAACAACCCAGCGTGAAAAAAGCCATGCCTCTCATCTTGATGGCCTTGGCTGTTTTGTTGTTTGCACTGTTGTATATATTGATCAACATGCCCAGCTATCGCCCCCTCATGGTGAACATGAGCGAAGCCGATCAGCAAACCGCCATGGAAGCTTTGAAGGCCAGCGAATTCAAACCCGTGCTCGATCCCTCTACCGGTCAAATTACAGTGCCTTCCAACAAGTACCACGAAGCACGTATTTTCTTGGCCTCGAAAGGCTTGCCCAAAACAGGCAATATGGGCATTGACTCCCTCAAAGACCAATCGGCCATGACCACCAGTCAGTTCATGGAGCAAGTGCGCTACACCGCGGCAATGGAGCAAGAGCTGGCGCGCACCATCATGCAAATTGACTCCATTCAACAAGCGCGTGTGCACTTGGCCATGCCCAAGCAATCGGTGTTTGTGCGCGACCGCACACCCCCCAAAGCTTCGGTCATCATCACGCCTTATGCGGGCCGCTCTGTGTCACAAAACCAAGTACAAGCTTTGGTTCATTTGGTGGCCTCCAGTGTGCCCCTCATGACACCCGAAAATGTGGCCGTGGTAGACAACCAAGGCAAGCTCATTACCGAATCAAGCAATGCTGCAGCCCTGGGTTTAACTTCGGCACAAAGCACTCACAAACAAAAAATGGAAGATGTGTATCGCCAGCGCGTGATGCAAATCTTGTCACCCATTGTGGGCGACAACAACGTGCGCTCACAGGTCAACATGGCGCTTGACTTCACGCAAACCGAAGTTACCACCGAAGATTTTGACACTCGCGAAAAAGGACCCAAAACCCGTTCGGAAGCGCTGAGTGAAGATAAAAGCGGTGCCGCAGAAGCCGCTGGTATTCCTGGCACATTGTCCAATACACCACCGCCAGCACCTTCTGCAACCACCAACTCTTCAGCATCAACGCCTGCAGGATCTGGTGGCACCACCAACAGCACAACTGCACGCAGTACGCGCAATTACGAATTGGATCGATCTGTTCGCCATGTGAAGAATGCAACCGGCACGGTCGAGCGTTTGAGTGTGGCTGTGTTGATCAATGAACGTGCACCTACCACCACAAAAAATGAAAAGGGCGAAGTCACTGATTCCAAGCCTAACCCCTACACCGACGAAGAAATTACCCGCATGCAAAATTTGGTGCGCGGCGTAGTGGGCTACGATGAAAAGCGCGGTGACGTGGTTACGGTGGTTCAGGCCAAGTTTGAACCAGAAACTGTTTACGACTTGAGCATTCCTTGGTACAAAGACGAATCCATGCAGACCTACATCAAGAGTGGTTTGTTGGGTGTGATGTTCTTGGCATTCATCATGATGGTCATTCGCCCTGCCGTACTGCGCATGCTGGGCTTGCTCAAAACGCCAGCCGAGTTGGAAGCAGAAGCTGCTGCAGCAGCCCTGGCAGCCGAGAAGATTGCACTGGCCGATGGCGAGTTGTCACCAGAAGACATGAATGCCATCCAGTTGGGCGAAGGCGAAACCTTGGAAGAAATCAAGGCCAAGCTCAAGCCCAAGAAATCGAGCATCTCTATGGAGATGTTGGACACGGCCAATACTTACGACGACAAGGTTGCGCTGGTGCGCATGATTGTGGCGGAAGACACCTCGCGTGTGGCCAGTGTGCTGAAGAAGATGATCAAATTAGCCTAAGGAAATACCATGGCCGAAAAAGAAATCAACAAATCACAGGCAGAAATAGAAGCCGCAGAAAAACTACGCATCGAGATGTCCAACATCAGTGGCGCACAACGAGCAGCCGTATTGATGTTGTTGCTGGGCGAACAACAAGCGTCAGAAATTATTAAGTTTTTAAATCCTACTGAAGTGCAGGCTTTGGGCGGCGCCATGGTGGCGGTGTCTGATGTGTCACAAGAAGCAGTGAACGAAATCTTGGACGACTTTGTGTCCACCATCAAAAAGCAATCGAGCTTGGGTTTGGGCACCACCGACTATGTGGAAAAAGTGTTCAAACGCGCTTTGGGCGACGACAAAGCCGCCTCTGTGTTGGGCCGCATCTTGCCAGGCCAGAGCACCAAGGGCCTCGAAATTTTGCAGTGGATGGATGCTCGCGCCATTGCCGACATGATCAAAACCGAACACCCCCAGGTGACCGCCATTATTTTGTCAGTGCTCGACCACCAAGTGGCTGCCGACGTGCTGAACTTCTTGCCCGACGAAACTCGCCCAGAAATTATTCAGCGTGTGGCCAGCTTAGAAACTGTGCAGCCATCGGCCATGCAAGAGCTTGAGTCTATTATGAAGTTGCAGTTCTCTAACAACACCAGCTCCAAGTCTTCCAGCTTTGGCGGTATCAAGGCAGCTGCGCAAATCATGAACTCCACGAAGACCGCTTTGGAAGCGTCCATCATGAAGGGCTTGGAGAGCATCGATGCCGACTTGATGATGCGCATTCAAGACAATATGTTTACTTTCGAAAACCTCAGCGCTGTGGACAACAAAGGCATTCAAGTGCTCATGCGTGCGGTGGACAACAACCAGCTGATGATTGCCATGAAGGGCGCCAGCGAAGAAGTCAAAGCACGTTTCTTCGACAACATGTCCGAGCGTGCGCGCGGTATGTTCAAAGACGAGATGGACGCCAAAGGCCTCATGCGCTTGTCGGATGTGGAAGAAGCGCAGAAACAAATCATGCGCTCTGCCCGCAAGTTGTCTGACTCTGGTGAGTTGGTCTTAGGCGGAGGCGACTTTGTATAACGCTTCATCTGGCCCCACAGCCAAATTGGGTTTGCCAAAGGGTGCACCTGTGTGGCAACCCCTCAAGCCCCTCAAACCGGTCGAATTACAAAACGCGGGGTTTGTGCAAGAGACATATTTGCGAGGCAAATCTGCACACTTCTCTTTGTGGACGGTTGAAGAGCAACTGGCCGCCGGCAAAATTGCACAAGAAGCCGAAGAACTCACCATCACTGACGTGGTGGATAAAACACACGAGGATTCTGATCCTTCCGCAGAAGCGGTGCTATCTGGCATGGACGCCGAAACCCTAGAGCAAATTAAAAAAGAAGCCTACGAGCGCGGTGTGCTCGATGGCCAAAAACTTCAGCAAGAAGCTGCCGTGCAAGCCGTAGAACAAGCCCAAGCTGACAGCTTAGCGGCTCTGGCTGATAAGGCGAACCAGCTCTTGGTCAATATTGAACAAGGCGTTTTAGCTTTGCAGGAGAACCCTGCCGCTTGGAACGAACCTTTGAAGCGCTTGGCTTTGCATTTGGCCGAACAACTCACGCTCACTGAGCTGAGCATTTCTGCCAATGCCATTCAAACCATGATTGACCGCTGCATTGAAACCCTGGATGTTCAATCGGCCGCCAGTGTGGTGGTTGAACTCAACCCCAACGACATGGCTTTATTGCAAAACCACAAAGCTGCGCCTGGCGAAAAAACACATCAGTGGCGCTTGGTGGCAGATGTTCATTTGCTGCCCGGCAGTGTGCGCGTGCGCGCAGACGATGCGGTTGTAAGCGATCTCATAGAGCATCGCCTAGAAACTTTGGCGCATGCCTTGTTGGAAAACCCCAAGCCTTGGCAATCGCAAACAGCCTTCCAACCCGAGCGCTTGTCCGCTCGAAGAGGCAAAGCCGAAACCGTAGAAGATGCATTGCCACGCGATGCCAGCGCTAGGTTTGAAACAGCAGAGCCCTTGGATTTATCGTCACTAGATTTGCCCGACTTGGACTTGCCCGAAGCAAGCCCCAAGGCCGACGAAGACAACGCAGGACCAGCGCATGACTAACTTTGCCGCTGAAGTTGCTCGCAGTATGTCCATCGCACGGGCCTCAAACCCAGAGCGCTGCGGCACCTTGGTGCGCTTGGTGGGCCTGCGCATGGAAGCGCGCGGCATCATGGCGCCGGTAGGCTCTAGTTGCGAAGTGATTGGTCAAGATGGCCACCGCATTGAAGCCGAAGTGGTGGGCTTCAACGACAAAACCTTGTACCTCATGCCACTCACTGAGCCTGTGGGCATTGGCCCTGGTGCCTCGGTGCGCATGGCGTATGACTTGGGCACTGCCTGCTTGGGCCCCGAACTTTTAGGCCGCGTGATCGATGGCCGCGGCGAGCCCTTGGATGGCAAACCCAAACCTGCATGCAAAGCGCGTCTGAGCTTGCTGGGCTTGCCCATCAACCCCATGGAGCGTGGCCCTATTGATAGCGTGCTGGATGTAGGCGTGAAAGCCATCAACGGATTATTGACACTGGGCCGCGGCCAACGCGTCGGCTTGGTGGCCGGCTCTGGCGTAGGCAAGAGTGTGCTGCTTGGCATGATGACCCGGTTCACCAAAGCCGATGTGGTGGTGATTGGTTTGGTGGGCGAACGAGGCCGCGAGGTGCAAGCCTTCATTCAAGAATCTTTGGGTGAAGAAGGTTTGGCTAAGTCGGTGGTGGTGGCAGCACCTGCCAACGTCTCGCCCGTGCTCCGCTTGAAGGCGGCGCACATGACCCATGTCATTGCAGAATATTTTAGGGATCAAGGCTTGAATGTGTTGATGTTGGTCGACAGCCTCACACGCGTGGCCCACGCCCAGCGCGAAATTGGTTTGGCCATTGGCGAGCCGCCCACTGCCAAAGGCTACCCGCCATCGGTGTTTGCTTTATTGCCCAACCTGATTGAGCGCGCAGGCGTAGGCCGGCATGGTCATGGCTCCATTACCGCCATCTACACCGTGTTGGCTGAGGGCGATGACGCCAACGATCCCATTGTGGACATTGCCCGCGCTTCCTTGGATGGTCAAGTGATGTTGTCGCGCAAATTGGCCGATGCGGCGCACTACCCTGCCATCGATTTGAATGGCTCTATTTCCAGGGTGATGCAAAGTTTGCTGTCGCCCGAAGATTTGAAAATGGCCAACAAGTTCAGACGCCTGTGGTCTTTGTACCAACAAAACATGGATTTGATTCAAGTGGGCGCTTACGAAGCAGGCAGTAACCCCACCCTGGATGAAGCCATTCGATTGCGTGAATCGATGGAGCAGTACTTGCGCCAAGACATGCATGAAGGCAAAGACGAGGCCAGTACCCGTGAAGACATTCGCAACATGATGGCGGTGCTGGCATGAACGACACTGTGGTGGCTCGCCCCTGCTGGACCATCTTGGCGCAAAAGGCCGAAGATAAAATTGCGCTCATTCAAAATGAATTGATGCTGGCGCGCCAACGCCTTCAAAGCCTTCAAACCAGTGAACAGCGCATTCAAAAAATGTACGACGAATACCGCGATGGCCTGACCCAGTCTGATGCCCAAAGTATGGGCATGCGCGAAGCCATGAACCAGCGTCAGTTCATGTCACAACTTTTAAGCTTGATGCAGCGTGTTAAAACCGACATTCTGTACACCGAAAACGCCATCATTGGCATCAAAGAACAATTGATTGTGCAAGAGCGCGAGCGCATCAAAATGCAAACCTTGGCCGATCAAAATGCTATGGCTGTGCAACGTGAAGAGAATAAAAAAGACCAACGCCGCATGGACGCTTTGGGTGTGATGCAGTTCAACCTCAAGCCACAAGCATGAACCTCACGGGCGGCTTGGCTTGGCACTGGCTGGCATGGCGCTCTCAGGCACGTTGGGCACCCACATCGCAAGCCATTGAACAATGGCTTTTGTCGACGGCTCAAAGCTCTTCATCCCGCAACCCAGAAAGCCGACCAAGCCTGCTGCTCATTGGTGCCAGTGCGGGTTGGATGATGTCGGACTCATGGCTTCAGCAATTTGCCAGAGTAGACACTTTTGACATCGATCCCAGAGCAGCCCTGCTGTTTAAATGGCGCCATGGCAAAGCTCTTCAGGCCACATGCACAGAACTTCATTGCCACACGCGCGATGCCTTGCAAGACTTAAACGCTGTGCTGTCGGCAAATCCCAAGGCCTGTGTGTTTTTTGACAATGTCTTGGGCCAATTGCGATTTCAAAACTTGGCCACCGATTGGCAACAAGTAGAGCGCCGGCTCAAACAACTCAAGGTGCAACTCAAAGGCAGAGAATGGGGCAGCTTGCACGATCGAATGTCGGGGCCATGCACGCGGCCCATTGCGCTTGAAAGTCATTTGCCGGTTCGGCATCCCGATTGGCACGACCAACATTGGCTCACGCAATTGGATGCGCAAAGCCCCTGGCTGGATCACTTAACGCAAGACGTTTTTCCTACTGGGGTGTCGGTGAAAGATTTTGCTTGGAATTTTTCGGCCCAGTACAGGCACTGGCTTCAGGCCGGATGGGTGCGGCCATGACTGCACTCAAGCGCTTATTTGCCGCAAATGAATTTGTAGAGCGCCACCAAGGGCGTATCGGGGGGAATGGTTTGCCACTCGCGCATCACACCTTGGGAGTCGACTATTTCACCCGTGAGCATGGGGCCGCTGTGCATGGAAAACTGCAAGATGTGAACCATTTCTTTGCGGCAATCCATTTCCATGTGCGTGCGCGTGGATACAAAAAATGCACCTCTTTGCGCTTTTTGGGGCGTTCTGTAATCGAGCAAGCTCCAAAACGACCGAATGGGGCCGTTGCGTTTGATGGTGCCGTCATCGACATAAATAGTGCCCGAATCGGTTGTGGTTATTTTTTTCCACTCGGCCTGGGCAGAAAGCGGTGCCAACAGAACAAGCAAACTGGCCGCAAGCGCCAAGCCAACATTCAAAATAGCGCCCCAAGCGTGTGGGAGAGCAGAATTTTTCAAAAGATGGGGTTTGGTATTCATGCGCCCTACTATAAAGTAGCGCACTGATCTTGAAAAGAGCCATGCCATGAACCACCTTACTCCCACCGTCTACAACACCCACTTCCAAAACGTGAGTTTGTGGAAGAGGCCTGTGGCAGTTTCTTTTTTAACTTGTCTTTTGGCCGCCGGCATGACTGCCTGCGGAGGCGGGGGCGGAACGGATGCCAGCAGTGGCAACCCACCTGCTTCAACACCCGAGGTACCACCGGCCTCACTCATCACGGCTGGCGCGTATGTTGGCACTTTGGCTGGCAAATTGGACAAATTACCCAAAGACTTTGTGGCAATCTTGCTACCCACAGAGCCAGCATCAGGCGGCGCCACCAAGTTTTATGCGTTGCACTACGACGACGCCAACCCTGATATTTACAGCGGTAGTGGACAAATTACAGGCAAAACCTCAGCGTCTTTGGCTGAAGTTTCTTACCAACGCTATTTCGCCCCTTTAATTCGAACTGGCACAGCAAGTTTGAGCAGTATCAGTTCTGGAAAAATGAATGCCTCGTTTAATTTTCCAATGATCAGCTCGGACAATGCAGTGGAAATTAAAGACTTAGAGCTCAAATTTCCGACAAGCTACAACAACAACACACCTGCAACACTGAGTGCAGCTCAAGGCAATTGGCTAGGCATATTGTCATACAGCAATGGCTCCAATGACGCTTACTCAATCAGTATCTCCTCGACTGGGGCGCTCAGCAGTTACATGTCCTTTTGGGGCGATTGTCAGCTCACCAAGGGAGACATCAAGCCAAATTTTGACGGCACCAACCTTTACAAATTGTCGGCGAGTATTCCAGACGCTACTTCATGCACTCAAAATAAATTGGGAAATAAAGATTTAACCGGGGCAGCTTTTATCACCACAAGCCCCGTTGCAGGCAAAACACAACGCCTCTACTTGGTAGGCGTCACTTCCGAAGGCCGAGGAATCAGTTTCAAAGCCGATCGATAAATTCAAGTTTCCAAGCTTACTGACGAATCTGTCTAAGCACGGAAATTACATTCTGGAATAGACCATGATCAAAATTATCGCCATCATATTGCTCGCCATCTCTACAGCTGGTGCGGGCTACTTTGGCTGGACACAAAAGAAGTCGAGCGCTGCAGCGACCGAGCAAGTGGCTGAGCTCACTCAACAAGTAGAAGAGGCAGATAAAAAGATCGTGGCTACCGAGGAAGAGTTGGCTGCTAGCAAAGAAAAACTGCCAGCCTTGATGACCAAAGCCCAAGAACTTGAAGCTGTAAAAGCAGCTTTTGCTTCTGGCATGGTCTTGAAAGACCTTGAAGCCGCCTATGCCAAAGAGAAAAAAGCACTTTCCACCGAGCGTCAACTGGGCTTGGCTGGTGTTCGCCTCTTAACCAATGGCACCAAAGATCCCGCCACCGTAGAGGCGTTCCAAAAAGCGTTGGAAATGACTGACTGGAAAAGCCAACAAAAAGTCATTTGTGCAGCTCAAAATGCATTGGCAGCGGCTGGCGAAAAAGTGAAGGTCATGTCGGAATGCCAACCTGAAGCAGGCTCTGGCAAAAGTGACAGTAAGACGGGCTCCAAAGGAGCACCATCCGACAAAGCAGAAAGTAAAGACTCTAAAGGCTCTGACGAAAAAAAAAATGATAAAAAATTAGACAAGAGTGCCCACGGCCCAGCCGATGCTCACGCTGTAAGTTGGGAATACGAAGGCGCCATGGGCCCAGAGAATTGGGGCAAAGAATTTCCAACTTGCGGCAGAGGCAAGTCGCAAGCACCTTTGAACGTCAAAGGTCCGTTTGAAAAGGTTCGCTACAGCTTGGCGCCCGATTACAAACAAGGCCAGCTCAAAATTGTGAACAACGGCCACACCATTCAAGTGAACGTGCCCAATGGTTCCAAAATTAGAATTGATGGCAGACCTTACGACTTGGTTCAGTTTCACTTTCACCGCCCTAGCGAAGAACACATCGACGGCAAACCATCGGCCATGGTGGTTCACTTGGTGCACAAAAACATGGAAGGCGAATTGGCTGTACTTGCTGTGATGCTGCGCGAAGGCAACGAAAATTCAGTCATTAAAACTCTATGGACTCACGCCCCCAAAAATGAGGGCCCCGAAGTTGTGCCAGATGGGGTGATGTTCAACCCAGCCAACTTGCTGCCGAAAGAACTAGATTTCTTCCACTACGACGGCTCACTCACCACGCCCCCTTGCACAGAAAAAGTGAAGTTCTTCATCTTAAAAACGCAAGTGAACATCAGCAAAGAGCAAGTAACAGACTTCCCTTTCAAGATGAATGCGCGCCCCATTCAGCCTACCAATGGTCGGCCTATTTATTCCAATTGAAGGGCCTCAGAGGTCTTGACTGGTGTTGCTTGGGTAGCGAACCCATTCGGCTGTGACGGGGCTTGGTGCAATGGCACTGGGAAACCTGACCCAGCCTTCGACATTTTTAGACATGGCGAACATCCTGGCGGGAAACCTCACCCAGCTTTCAGTTTTAGGATTGATTTTGGGTGTGGCAGTTTTTGTGCCTGCCAACATACCTTTGACCGGCATCTTTGTACCCGCTGAACTTGCATCAGCCAAGTTGGGCGCTTGAGAAGCAGCCATTTGAGCAAACTTGTCGCCCAACTGAGCTTCCACCATATTGAATACTTGATTCTGGTTGGGCACCTTCAAGGCCGTACTTAGGATGGTCACACTGTTGATGTCCTTGCTGAAATGCAAGGGGTTGAGCGCTTTAAAGGCTTCAGCCAAAACCTCTGGTTTAAGGTCATGGTTGGGCATTGTTTTGGCAATGATTCGCTCCAGCGATTCGCCCACCATGGGGGTATATTTGAAACTTGACTTTAGACCCTCCCAGTTCACCAAGCTGCTAGCTTGACTGATAGGGGTTGCTGCTAAACCAAAGGCCAGAACAGCAACTGCAAAAATGGGGCGGTAGGCATGTGTCAAGGTTTCGACTCCTAAAGGGAGAAATCAAGGGTTTTGACACTCCCTCCTGCAAGACACATGCCATCGAAAAATTGACAGGGCTAGACCGTAGGCGATGCCACTTTCTTCAAGCGCCACAACAAAAACAATGCAATGCACAAGTTCAAGGCATTCCACAGCACCCCATTCACAAAGGCCGCGTGGTAAGACCCTGTTAAGTCAAACACCTTGCCCGACATCCAGCCCCCTAGCGCCATGCCAATCATGGTGGCCATGATGGCGGCGCCCACCAAAACACCCACCCGCTTGGCCGGAAAATATTCGCGAACAATGATGGCGTAAGACGGCACGATACCGCCCTGAAACAAGCCAAACAAAGCCGAGATCACATACAAAGACACCATGCCATCAAACGGCAAAAACAAAAGCAAGGCCACTCCCTGAAGGACCGACCCGAGCACCAAGGTTCTTAGGCCCCCAATGCGGTCACAAATGGCACCCGAAATAAGCCGACTCACAATGCCACACGCCAACATGAGCGACAACATTTCAGAACCACGCGCCGCGCCAAACCCCAGGTCGGTACAGTAAGCCACGATGTGCACTTGCGGCATGGCCATGGCTACGCAGCAGGCAACACCCGCTACACAAAGCAAAGCATGCGCGGCATTGACGGGCAAACCAAATGGCCTTTCTGAAGCCATTGACTGCACACTGCCCGGCGCAGCCACCACCATCAGGGGCGGACGTTGCCGCATCAAAAACGACAAGCCCAACATGCCAAGACCACACACAATGCCAATCCAAATATAAGTTTCGCGCCAGCCCAAAAGTTCGACACCTTGTTGCGCAAGTGCGGGCCAAATGCTGCCCGCTAAATAATTGCCACTGGCACAAACGGCCACAGCAATACCGCGGCGCTTGTCCCACCAAAGTGAGGTGTCGGCCAGCAGGGGCGCAAATGTGGATGAGCTGCCCAACAGCCCCATGAGCAGGCCATGTGCCAAAGCAAACAACCAAATGTTGGACGCCATGCCTGCCAAAATAAAGCCAATGCCTACACCCACAGCGCCAATCCAAAGGGCAACATGCACACCCCATTTGTCGGCCAATTTGCCCATGGCCAAGCCACCGGCCCCAAAGCCCAACATCATGAGGGTGTAGGGCAAGGATGCATCGGCCCTAGAAATACCAAATTCTTTTTGCACTTCAGGCAACACCACCGACACCACATACATGCTGCTGCCACCCAGCGTCATGAGAAGAAGCGTGATGAAGAGACGGCGGGCGGCGTAGGCCGAGTCGATGAGGGAGGCGTCGGCTTGGAGAGATGAAGCGGTATTCACCAACCCACCTTATCACCCCCTCGGGGTATCCCTCCTCCCTGATTTCCCCTAAAAGCAGGCATTTTCCTGATGCTATAATCCCGCTTCTCTAAGGCCCGGTAGCTCAGTTGGTAGAGCAGCGGATTGAAAATCCGCGTGTCACTGGTTCGATTCCAGTCCAGGCCACCAAATTGACACCGTAAGGACGCAAGTGCTTACGGTGTTTCACTTTGCGGTGCTATGCACTTGATGTCCGCAGTATTTAAAGAATCCCCTAAGATGTTGTAGGCAGCGACATCAAAGGAGTCATACATGTCAGACATCAACTCTCTTCCCTTGAGAGACGCTAGAGCTGTAGTTCACGGCTTAACCAATCTGTCCCTTCATGCACAGCGCGGCGCCAGCGTCATTCAGTCTGGCAAGGGCGTATGGGTGCAGGACATTCATGGCCGCGACTACATCGAGGGCATGTCTGGTTTGTGGTGCATTGCCTTGGGTTATGGCAATGAACGACTGGCCAACGCCGCACACAAGCAAATGTTGGAGTTGGCTTATTACCCGCTCACCAACCATAAAAGCCATCAGCCTGTGATTGCTTTGGCTGAAAAATTGTTGTCCATGGCGCCGGCCCCCATGTCCAAAATATGGTTTGCCAGCACGGGTTCAGAAGCAATCGACTGTGCGGCTCGTCTGTGTTGGTATTACTGGAACGCTGTAGGCCAACCCGAAAAAAAGAAATTCATGTCGCATCTGTTGGCTTACCACGGCAACACCATTGCCGCTGCAAGCCTCACTGGTGCCAGCTACGCGCACGACAAATTCAATTTGCCACTGCCAGGATTCATCCATCTCACCACGCCTCACTTCACTAAAAACGGGCAACCCGGAGAAACAGAAGAGGCATTTTGTGATCGACTCATTGCTAACATTGAGCAGCGCATTCTGGCCGAGGGCGCCCACACCATTGCTGCATTTTTTGTAGAGCCGGTCATGGCTGCAGGGGGAATCATTGTGCCGCCCGCGGCTTATTACGAAAAATTGCAGCGGCTTTTGAAGAAACACGAAATCTTGTTGGTGTGTGACGAGGTGGTCACCGCTTTTGGCCGAACGGGCGAAATGTTTGGGTCGACCACCATGAAGCTTCAGCCCGATCTTTTGGTGTGTGCCAAAGCCTTGTCCAGTGCGTACATTCCGATTTCCGCGCTCATGATTTCGCCACATGTCTACGAACCCGTTGCCAGACAGAGCGGCGAGCTGGGCATGTTTGGCCTGACCATG
>Ga0214921_10005878_pt1 | contig 17118 bp, 21 predicted proteins | sample LL1505_MetaG_FD_177992 | JGI IMG/M metagenome (GOLD analysis project Ga0214921, IMG submission 177992) | Freshwater microbial communities from Lake Lanier, Atlanta, Georgia, United States - LL-1505 | ecosystem: Environmental > Aquatic > Freshwater > Lake | place: USA: Georgia | collected...
ATCCAAATGCAAACGTACGCCAAAAGATATTGACGACCGACTAAATGAACTAACACGAAAGGGTCCAAACGGGCGCTCATTGTTAGATGAAAAATACAAAACAAGGGTTGAAGAAGGCGATTTGACTTCAATGAAGGAAACATTGAAAAAACAGTATGACGCAAATGGTCAGTTTGTAAGTGTGTTATTTATTGATGAATTTGATTCCGTTGGCGGCGACCGTAGCAAGGACGAATCTGGTCTTGTTGCAAATGCTGTAAACACCTTTTTGCAAATGATGGACGGTACAGAATCGAAGGACAATGTGATTACTGTCTGTGCAACAAACTTTCCATGGAATTTGGATGCGGCATTGTTGCGTCGTTTTGGTGAACAAGTCTATTGCAATGTGCCCGCATTTGAAGATATTAAGCGATTAATCACAAAAGAGCAGGAAGAACGTTTCAAATTGAAACGCAAAACGTTGGTGGATTATTGCGGTGGAAGTAAGGTCAAAAAGATTTTTGATGCCTCCAAACAAATCAAGGAACTTGTGCATGCGGAACAGGAGAAACAATCCTGTGAAAAGGATGCAAACGAACACTCAATCTTGGATTTGTTTGATACATCGTACATGCAAGATTCGAGCGCCGAACTGATGGCAGTTGTGTCTGAAATGGCAGAAAAGAATTACAGTAACAGCGATATTGCAAATGTGATGATGAAGGCGTTTAATAAAGCGTCTGAATCCGCACTTCGTTCCGCGGTTTGGGGAGTAATGACTTATCCTGATGGTTCAACCGACCCTGAAAACAAATATTGTGTTTCAAAATTAACAAAAATCCATAGTGGTGCGGGCGCAACACAAGTATCGCTGATTGAATCAAAATTGGAAGAATTACAAGAGGCTGCAAATGACATCAATGGAAGTAAATTCAGCGATATTGAATTAAACATTCCAAAAGAATTATATATTGATAAAGAAAGCTTGAAATCTATTTTTCCAGAAAGTAAGACAAGTGCAAGTGAACATACGGCAACTTGTATTGTAATCAAAGGCAAACAATACACAAATATTCGGTATATAAAATCGTTACCAACCGCATTAATGTTTAATGATTCAAATATTGCAGATATATTTTATGATGTTGATGAAGTAAATGACCTAAATAAAGCATATAACGTATATAAAAAAGATAGTAAAAAACTAAATATATTGAAAGAAAAGACGATTTCTGTTATTTTTTCACGAGTTATGAAAGTTGATTATGAAACACCTGTTTATAATGATAATATTGATAGTGTAAAGATTTATCACGATACAATACTTGCAAAATTTACAAATGATATGGATAAACTAACCGTTGAAGAAAAGAAATCATACAGTGAAATACTGGCATCAACGTCATATTTAATATATAATTTCTGCAATTATGCATATATTGTTGATGCAACTATACCGGGTAACGTAGACGATAAAGTTAAACCGAGAGTTGATGATATGAATAAATTACATGCCTTATATAGTTCATACTATAATAATAAATTCAAATTTACATTATTAGAAAACCCTAAGGAAGGTACTAAATATACAGCAATGGAGCATATAGATTCGAAAGAAAGTCTATTATATGTACTTGCAAGTGATTTGAATAGACACTTTCCAAGTTTTAGTATTGATGATAAAAATGCATTCTTTTTTGCATATGTAACCGAACATTTTAATATTTTGTCATTGGATAAGGGTGTATATGTAAAAAATAATGAGTCGGCCAATGCATTTCAAATTGGATATTTTCACGATATGCAGAATTATATTCATGTTATACCTCCAGAAGTACTGTTAAAATTTGCACGTGACATTGAAAGCAGCGAAGAAGGCACGTTGGCTAGTGCAAATGATACACATCATACCGAATATACCCAATATCTTATAGATTCGATAAATCAATATTATAAGGATAAATATCTACCAACACAACCACTCCCTGAATCACCTGCTGCATCACCTGCCGCATCACCTGCTGCAGTATCTCCTGACTCGCACGGTTACAAGGTGTTTTATTTCCATGCAAATATTAAACCATTTGATGGTGCATGGGTAGCATGCAAGGCCGGTGGAAATCTAACAAGATCTTTTGCTTGGATAAAATCAGTACTTGTATCTTTATGGGAATCAATCAAATCACTTTTTAAATTTTCAGATGATTCAAAGAAAGAAGAAGTATTGCAAACAATTGCATCCAGAATTGAATCAACAGGTGTTTCAACTTTGAAATATTTATTACTTCGTGCTACGGGAATTGGTGTTTGTGATGGAGTTGATGATCGAAATGCATATACAAATCCTTTACTAAATACAGAGCAAAGACGCGCAACTTTTGCAAGACAACCCGATGAATTTGTATCGGCCAGAGAAGGCGGTGGACGGGTTCAGATACTAAATAGAAAAAATAAGACACAGCGTGCACGACGAACCAATGATTATGTAATGTTTGGTGGCGTTGGACATGTTGAAAGTGATAGAAGTGTAATTCATTGGTTTGATGTGAAGGGTGCAGGAACAGCCGCTAAAAGCGGTAAAATCTCATATAAGGAATTGATGGCTCAACCCGACTTTTTGGGCAAGCTTGCAAGTTTTGATGCAACGGGTAGAAAAACATCGTGGTCAGATATTATTACATCATACGGTTTTTCTGGAGCGGTGGGTTCCGCGATTGCTATTGGTGGAATTGCTTTGGTAGCATCATTATCATTGCCGCTTGTTCTTATAGGTGCAGGAGTTGGCGCAGCAGTTGGTGTTGGATTAAATTTTGCTATAAAATCCAAGTTTGATGAAAGTCTTTACGATATTACAATGAACTTTGTTCAAAATGATCTTATTGGGTGTATGGTGTCGTTTGATAACCCAGAAGAAAATGTATATATTGTGAATTTAATGCTGGCGTCAATGTTTACACAGGAAACATACAAAATTACACGACCACCAACAAAAGCGTTTATTTGGAATCATGAATTTCCAAATTCATTTTATTCAAATTATGCAATTGCACTTGACTCGCGTCAGCGTTATTTTTCCCAACACGCTGTATTCCCTACATTAAGTAAGTTTACTGATGATGGACAGGGATCGCGTATACGATTGAAACAAGTAGTTTATAATGATATCCTTGTACCGCAAAGAAATTATTTGAGTTTTTATATGGATGCATCGTTTATTGGTGCTGCAATGAAGTCGTATCCGTCAACATACAACTCTGTTACCGGAAAAATGTTGAATGATTACAATAAAAACCGAATCAAATTCTTGGAGGATTATCAGGCCGGTAAGTATGATAAGAAGAAGGCGTAATACGTTTACACATATTTTTAAAAATCGCGCATACTCATAGAATGAGTATACCCGGTTTATCACAGTTGAAATCACAATTTACTCGTTTTTTTGAAAAAATACGACCTATACGGCCGTTACCAGATGGTTTTGATTATGAAGGCGCGCGCAAGAAATTGGAATTTGTATACGATGAAATCGACAAACTTGTCGATAAATATGATGAATCGTACATACAAACAAAGAAACATCCCGATGTGATTAAAGAAATGAAAATTCAAATTGTGGCCGCATTGATTACGAAATATCACGATTCGCTTGACCAAAAACCACCTTTTTCAACGTACGCTATTGAAGAACTATTTGATGCAATGTACAAGGAGGTGTTTGTAAATTGTATATTGCCAGAAGGTACCATTCCTCCAGGCCCAGAATTAACGGAATCACATGGCGCGTTTGAACGACTTATTGGGGCACACGTCGGACCACATGACATTGGCACACTTGAACTTGTCAATCCATCCTCTCAAACTGCAAAAGAAATGTTCGAATTATTGGAAACACCGCAACTACGTCCAATCATAAATCCACCAGAAAGTCAAGCCGACGCATCGTCACTTATGAAAAATGACCGCAAATTTAGGGACCGAGATGAAGCAGTAAATTGTATGATTGTGTACAATAGGGAAAAAATTAAATTTTTAAACGCCCAATATGATTTGCTTGAAAATTACTTGAAACAACTATACTGCGAGCACATGACGGCTGAAGAACGCTTGAAGTTTTCCGCAGACAGAAAATACAGATTATCACATATAAAGTGCAATCCCGATACCAAAACGCCCGGTTCTTTTGAGAAGCTATTTTCAAACTTTAGTGAGTTGTTGTTGAATGTTGAAAATTCTAAGAAAGGATTAGAGGCAAATGCAATGTCAATTTGATAGCGTAGTGTTCAATGAACTAAGTAAAGAAGAAAAAGAATCCGTATTTCAATGCTTGGACACTGCAATTCAGAAAAATCCAACAGGTGCAGCAATGGCAATGTTTGAAGATCCAAACTACTTGGATTCAGAATGGGCCAAACCTCCTCGGTCGTCATTTCAAACACAACATGTGTTTGAAAAGACAGTATTACTTTCCCCTGAATTAGTAGGAAATGATGTGTTAATGACACTTAAACCAAACCAACATTTTGCACCCAACAATTTGGCAGCCAAAAGTGCTTTTTTAAAGATTGATGAATCGGCAGAACGCAATGCTTTCAAAGTATTGCTAACTTGCCAAGGTTCTGATGGATTGGGTGTAAGTAGCGAAGAATACTTGAAACTCCAAGAAAAGAAGATTCAATATGTCGAACAAAAAATACGTGAAACATTACATATAGTTGAAGAAGTTATTGAGTTCAAAAAACAAGTATTGAATGTTGAGAAGCAGCAACAAACTAAATTAGATTCTGCTTATCACGAAAAAAATGTATTATATGGCGCATATATTTCAGAAAGAAATTCTATAATCATTGAGTTTGAAAATCAATGCATGCAATTTGAACATATTTTTAATCAGTTTAATGCAATAGTAAAAGAAATTGAAAAGATAACAAAGATTCTTATTTCATTATATAATTTTATGCGCGAATTAAAACCATCATTGTATACGAAACGGGAGGACCCGCGATGGAAAACAAATCCAGATGTTATAAAATATTGGAGTGATTACAAAAAAACACACTGGATAGCTAAAGTAAAAAGTTTATGGAAGCCAACTTCAGTCGCACCACCTCCAGATGAATTAAAACCGATTCTTTCCGTGTGGAGTACACCATTTGATGATTATTTACGGATTGAACAAGATTTGAAACCGTTATATGATACTTTGCCAACGATAAAACAAATTGCAATTTCAATACAACAAAAGATTCTTCAACTTGAAAAAAGATTACCGTTGGATTATAATGAAACATCACATTCGTATGCAACATTTAAGAATTTGTATATAGACGTGTACAATTTTGACAAATCGGTTAAGGAATCGTCGATTGTGTTGGCTGGACAAACTATTGTTGGCATTCCGAAACCACAAGTAGAACAAGCTCTTCCAGTTGCAAAAGACGCAGATACAACAATGGCAATTAAAACGCTTGAACGTACAAAAACACGCGCAGACCTTGAAAAAATCAAAAATGAATTGACTGAAATGTGTAAAGCTTCAGAAACACATTTTTTGAAAACAGAACACGCTGTTATACAACATATCGAAAATACGATAAATGACACGCATAAACGCATGCACTATGATAACGTAGTGAAACAACGAATCAGTAAAGAACAAAAAATTGTATATGATTGTATTGTTGCATTTCCAAAGCATTATGGTAACAACTTACAAACAGGCGAATGTAAGGAATTATATGAAACACCGCATAAATTTGAAACTGTTTGGGATGAAAATGAAACTCAAATTATAGTTCCATCGTTTGATACATTTATTACCCTTGCGAAAAATAATTTGAAAGGTGAAAACGTTATCAGTTTGTATCAAGCAGCTTCAAATTCCAAACAAATACAACCCCAAAAGGCCGGAATCATTGGAAGCTTTTTTAATATGTTGAAGGGTTTGTTTTCTAAAGAGGCCTAAACTTACAACAATCGAAAAAAACATATGGGGTTGCACGCGGAGCAGATTGATCAATGGTTGTTGGATTTCTACATGTATGTCCATCATACGCATCGTGATAAACACGTAAAGTTCATCAAATATATTACTGCACTGTTAATTGTAATGATAGTTATTGTCGTCCTTTTAAAACTTTCTATGTATCATAAATAGGATTAGGATGATTCAACTTGGAATCGTTGCATTTTTGATTTTAATTGTGGGTGCACTTACGTTTGCTTTCCATAGCGGCGACATTCCTGGAAGCACAACATTACAAGTTATGGCGCTTTTGATGGGCATATCCGCCGCATATTTTTTGATTGACACCAAAGCACGCAAATCAATGCTTTCCGGTGTTGGACCATTTGAAGCCGAAGCATTAACGTTTGATACCAAGTTTGATGATTTGAAAGTATCTGGTCGCATTTCAGGCAAAATAGGCAAAGAAGACAGTGACGACAAACTGAAATTTTAAGACATTCCTATAGTAGAGTTGCATCATGCAAAATATTTTTGTTTTATTGGTGTTGTTTACCATCTTGAATGGTACCTTGTTTATGATACTGCGTTCATACATATCTCCGGCATTTGCCCTGCTGGTATCTACCGCGGTCATCATTGCAGTAACACTTGGAATGTATGGATTACAGGAAGGTGCGCAATTCGATCAACGCTTTGACAACCTAAAATTCAATGGCGAATTTACAGCTGGTGCACTTGCCCGACCCAATGATGCAACCAGAGTGACCCTACAAAACTTTAATGTTCAAAGCGGTCGCACATGGGGTGAATATAAACAAGTATACTAATAGGATTATGAATCACGTGATTTTTGTATACCTTTTTGTATTTTCTGCAATGTTGGCCGCGCTATACTTAGCAGTTCAACGATTTGCATCGCGCCCAATTGCATTTGCAATCGCCGCGGCATTATCTGTACTATTCATTTGGGTAGTGTACGGATTTCAGGAAGGCGCAAACTTTGATATGAATTTTCAAAATCTGTTGATGACAGGTGAATTTGTAGTTCAAGCTGAACAACGTCCGCAGGATGCTACTCGTATTCGCTTGCAGCCCGGATTAACTATGCAGTCTGGGCGTGCATCCGGCATAGTAAATCAGGCGTTATAAATGCAATATGGACAAAAATACAGTATACTTAATACGTTGCAGTTACATACAATGGGTGCCGAGACAGCATCGATTGGATGTAGGTTGTGTAGGTCGGCATTTGGCTTTGTAGATTCATAATTGCATGTGCAGTTTCATCATCGTGGTGTTCATGTGATGCGCGTTCCAAGTCGACGACCAGCACATCCAATTGTTGCAGGGCCTGTTTTCGAAATGCAGGATATGCCGCCATCAGTTCAGGATGCAAGCGCAGAAATGTAAGAATACGTTCAATTACAGCACATTTTTCATTCAGTACAAGGGTCGGTTTTAGAAGTTCCAGTAGTCCTGAAAGCTGTGCAAATGCGCGATTGTCGGCAGACACATTTCGTGACCGTGTGCGGGCCATGTTCTGTTCTGAAATACCTGCAAGTCGTACATATTCGTCGTGCATTGCACGTGTTTCTGGCCAATTGTATACAGTTTCATAACGACTATAATTGTTGTAATGGCGCAGTTTTTCTAGTTGCAAGACTTCAGGTCCCACCACAACTGCGGAGCGATGGACGGAAGGAAGTTCGGCGGGCACGGGTGCCGGTTGACCGGCCAAGCGAAGGGAGCGTCGTAGAGTCATCTTGCTTTTTGTCGCTTGAAGTCTGTACAACTCAATTTTTTAAAATTAGTGTCGCCCTTCAATGCATCCTTGACACACGTCCGAATACTTATTGTGATAATAACAACTCAGGCAAAATTCTTTGCGTTGAATTGCAGAAATACCGCACCACCAACATCGTGTGGAGCGCCAGAAACGTTGAATGCGTGTTGCGGAAATATGAGGAAACATTGTACACCAAGCAAATCACAAGTAAACTTTTTATCAATTTTGTTTCAAAACTGATAAAACTATATCAATGATTTACGCAAGTCCCAAAAATTTGCGTCCTATTTTGCTTGTTGCAAACATACCGAATCCGGCTGCAATCTGAATGTAAAATACTTTGCTTTTTTTAGTACAGCAAAGTAAATATCCAGATAAACCAATAAAAAGTAATGTACAAAACCAAAACAACTGTGTAAACAAGTCCATTCTCTAATAATAAATACCTAAAATTCTAATCGCGCACAAGACGGGTAACTTCACCCGCCCCCGCGGCCTCCAAATGGTAACCAGGGATTGTCTGTAAGAAAGCCTTGATTTCAGCAGATGCAGCAGACTGGTTGCGGCTGCCAAGTTTGGCGCGGTGGAATTTAATGGCCCATTCTTCTCTTTCAACTCCTTCAACACGGCTCCACGTGATTGGCAAACCAGAGCGTGCCAAGTTTTTTCCAACATTGGCTGCGCGACGTGTAGCATTTGCACGCACCATTGGCCCCGCAGCCGCAGCTTCCGCGGCGGCGGCAGCAGGCTTTGCACCTTTTACCAAACGCGCAATTTCACCAGGACCGGAGCCCTGTGTAACATAGTAACCAGGCAGTGTTTCCAAATACGAAACGATGTTTGCAGAGGCTGCACGAATGTTTGCGGCGCCCAGCTTACCACGGTGGATTTGAATCGCCCATGTTTCGGATGGTGCACCGTCCACGGCTTTCCATGTAATGGGTTTGCCAGAGCGTGCCAAGTTACGACCAATATTGCCAGCACGACGGGTATTGTTTGCGCGTCCCATGGAGGCATTTGCAGCGGCAACCACAGCAGCCACGGCCTGCTGGCCCTGAACGGCGGGTCCACGTACCAAACGTGCCAATTCACGTGGGCCTGCAGCAGGTTCCACGTGGAAATCTTCCACGGCGTTCAAAAACGCCATGACTTCGGTGCGCGCGGCGGATTCATTGGCGCCGGCCAAACGGCCACGGTGCAATTCAATCACAACGGTTTCAGGTTCCACGCCTTCCAAACGACGCCATGTGATAGGCAAGCGAGAGCGGGCCAATTCGCGTGTCACATCGGCCTGTGGGATGGGAAGAAGACGCAAGACAATGATTTGTTCAGGCGTACGAGCTGGGCTTAATTCGTAGATTCCACTATGTGCTTGCAATGCAGCAATCAAACGACGACCCATATACGTTTCGTACTGGTTGTGCATATTGCGATTGGGTGTGCGATTCATGTTATTGCGCCAAGCGTTACGTTTTGCGCTATCCCATTCAACGGCAAATCGTTCCATATCGGCATCATCCAAACGAACCATACTGACCGGGAAATGTTCCAAGATTTGCATGGGGTCTGTCAAGTCGGGAATCGTGTAGCCGCGCAAGGCCTCCTGCTCGGCAATGACAGCGGGGTCAGACCACACAATCTCTTCTTGAGCGTTATTGCGAGGGCGCAAGTTGTTGGCGGTTGTCAACATATTGCCCCAGGATTGTGCGCTGTTTTTGTTCATCATCTTCTTGAGCGTATTGTTGGGATTCTCATTGATAACATTGCGCTTGAAGTTTGCAGCAATTTTGGCATAATTCACATTGGCATTGACGTTGTTCATTCTAAACAGCCATAATAAAAAAATTGGACTGTGGTTTTTATGCCGAGTAACGCGGATGCTTTGTACGGAAATAAAAGTAACCAGAAAAAATTGAAATCGTATTTTCATTTTTTTCAGTTTGTGTCCCACCTCATTTCCATTCTTCCTTTCCAAAGCCCGTCCTTTCCTTTCTTTCCATATTCCAAGATGCCCCAGTGCGTTTCCAATAAGGCCGACGGTCAGCGTTGCACCAAGGCAGGCGACCCTGCACACGACGGTATGTGCGGCACGCATCATAATCAGAAGATGCGCCAGGACCCCGCATATGCGGTACGCTTTGCACCCGCCGCGCCGCCTGCACTGGTTCGTCAAGATGCCGTTTTGGCGCAACCGCGCGTGGTTTTAATGCGCCTGCCAGCTGCAAATGCACCACGTCCGGTTGTGAATCAGGCGCTGCGGCGCTACAACCGCCTGCGCAACGATGTTATTAATGTGCGCGATGATTTGCAGCGACTCATTGATTTGGGCCGCGCGGAGTTTGGCAATGACGAGCTGTTTGACCAGTTAGAGCCCACGCAACACCAACTTGCAGGCGTCTTTGAGCGCATTCAGCCGCTGCGCGAGCGCGAAGATGCTGACCTTGAGCAGCAGGCGGTCCAGGAGCTGCAGACCATTCGTCACGCTGTGCGTCGTGCACAAACCGCTGCACAGCCCGTCCTTCGTCGTCGTCGTGAACTTGCAATCCAGGATATGGTTCGTGCAATCCTTGGAGGTGAGTTTGGCGAGGAAGACGACGCACAACCTGTCGTGTTTGCACGCGACCCCGAGGGCGGCGTAAATTTGCGCGCCTTTGCCCGCGACGGGCAGAGTGTGCACAGGTCAAGTGTTCAGGAGATGGCGCAAAAGGGCGTCGAGAAAATCCTGGCCGGCCCTGTGCATGCACCTGGCACAGACACACTGTTTGAAATTACAGTGGCCTTCACGGACACGCTCATTCACTGGGCAGCAGGCGATTATGAGCGAACCATCCAGGAGCTTCACCGCGATTACGAAATCAGTGAGGCATTTGGCGTCAAGTACAGCCGCGTCCTTGACCATTTGTGGACGTTCATCAAGACCCACGTGGAGCGCATCGAGTTGACACGCCGTCTTGCCGAGGAGCTCAATGAGGGCCGTGGAATGTGCAGCAACGGCAAGATGGCTCGCCTGGTCAATGTGCTACAAGGTTACGATGAGACAATGGCCGTCACGGTTGCTCCGCAGCGTGAGCAGTTCCAGTCCAAGATTGCGGCACTGTTGGCACGCCCGCACGCCGAGCGTCGCGATGCAGCAATGTCACTCTTCACGGAATACAATATTCCGGCCGATGAGCACACGACGTGGCTCGAGCCGCTATTGGATGCATAATGTACGCCTGCAGTCTCAATTCTTCATATTTATACAAAAACATACAAAAACATACAAATACAAAAATACAAAAACATTTTTGTATTATCTTGATTTCAAGATCGTACACAATTCATTACGTAACCATCCATTTTGTAAAACAGCATGTGTCTCACGCAATGTGCGTGTTCGCCAAGCAGTAAATGTACGACTCCGTGCCCGCACGCGATTTTGTACAACGGTTTCAAGACTCATTTTACAATTCAAACAATGGTAAAATGTGTTTCACTTTTTGTAAGGGTGTAAGGCATTCAAACAAACAATACTCAATGACCAGGAAAAAATCAATTCCCAAAGCCCTCAAATGGCAAGTTTGGATTCAAACTGCCGGTGAGAATTTCAAGCACAAGTGTGCAACTCCATGGTGTTCCAACATTATGAAAGTCTATGATTTTCATGTGGGCCATAGAAAAGCCGAATCGCAAGGAGGTCCAACCACCTTGGAAAACTTGGTGGCTATTTGCAGCAGTTGTAATTTATCAATGGGCACTGAACATTACGACGATTGGTGTAAACGAGGACAGCCTGTGAGACGCTCATGGAAACGCTTTTTCATGTGTTGGCGACGCCCCCAAAAAAAAGTAGTGGCCATAGTTCAACCAAATGTACTTTCGCCGCTATAAAACACATACAAAAAACCATCCTCGTTTTTATGTTCGTGATACAATGCGCCAATTGTTTGTGCAGTGGTGGGCAGTTGGCCGTTTATAAATATAAAAAGCGCCTTTTCGGGTGGCAATGTAAGTCGCTTTCGTACAATAAACAAGAATTGGCCAACTGTCATATGACTCGGGACCAAGAACTTTTGTTTGTCAATGTAGGGTATATCCGCAGCACGATTTGCACGTTCTACAATTACGGGTATGCGTCCAGGATATCTTTCTGCAATGCGATGCGCTTCGTCTTGCCGTTGAGCAAGTGAATGTTTTGACCGGAAATCAGACATTATACACGTCCTACTAAAAAAGAAGAAATTATACAACAGGCACGCGGGAAGCTGGGAACTCTTCATCGACAAATACGCGCATTTCAGATTGCATACAACAGAAGAAACCTATACACATATACATTTTTCGTTTTGTATCTGTAAACATATCATTATATATTGCTTTGCAATGGTTTCCAATTGCTTGGAAACAGTGTAACGACCGTTTGTTGCGTTTTGTTGATCGCTGAATGGGTTTAATTACAACATTCCCAGAAACAATCGGTTTTGCTGCTTCACGTGCTTCTTTGATTGCACGTAACTTGGCTTTGTAAATGGCAACTTCTTCACGTAAGGAAAGTTGGGGCGGCGGTGGTGGCTCCGGAGCCACACGATAGCGTCGACGTATCATTGTGCGCTTCCGTTATACAAAAACTTTTTGCGTTTCAATTTTTCAGGCATTCAAATGAGGATTCAAGTATGTATATGCAAGCCACAAGATGCGCTTATCCACGGGGATATCGTGTAATTCGCGCAGCACATCTACAATGCACGTTTGCCCTGTGTCGGCAAGGCGCGCCATTCGATGCAGCACTCCTGACAGATTGGATGTTGCCGATTGTATGGCATCTAGGACAACCCATACCCGTGATGCAAGTTCTGTATTTTTATGGATAAAACTTGGATTGCTGTGCAATCGCAACAATCCGTCCAGGCGGTTATGAACGGGAAGACTGTATGGCGTGAAGGAAATAATGCGACCAAAGCCGGACATTTTAGGAATGAAAGGAAGAAAAATGTGTACACACATTCCATTTTAAAATAACGTATATTCAATTTTTTTAACGAAGACGGTATGCAGCTCGCATTAATTCCTCACCACCTGGAATGCACATACTGCGGAATTTTTCAAGCGCCCACGCGTTGTTAAGAAAGTTTCGCGGCGTTGGAATAAAGCCGCCACCAGGTATGGAACCCATAGACACGCCTTCTACCTTTGCCTGCCGCTGTAGTTCTTCAAATATGTAGTCAACTTGTTTGAAATATACGAGTTCAGTGTGCTGCTCTGGGTCTGCAGCGGATAGTTCAAAGGCTTTATCAAGTGCGGCGTTTCCAAAGGTGTCGTGCAGTATGTTTTTCATAGTTGGGTGCCGCACAAGTGATGTGCGAAACGTTAGATGATTGTATCCATTATAGATAGATGCAATCATTATATTGCAATATGTCGTAATCGCCTCCTGAACCTGCTTCGCTTGAACACCAGAATCCAGTTTCGTCAACACACTTAGCACGTACTCCGAAAATCCGACGCCAAACGACGTGGCCCAACTATGCACGAGTTTCATCCGTGCCCATTTGGATGCAAATGTGCCTTTGACAAGCACGCGTATACGACGCTCCAACTCAGGATTGGAAATAGTATACTCAGAAAAGGGATTCATATTAAGGTAGGTGCAAAAATCAAGGCAATAGTTCAATTTTTCAACGACGTTGCGTTCTGCGGCTTGCTTTGCGGCCCTTGCGACTTTTGCGGCCCTTACGGCTTGCACGACGACGACGGCCACCATTCATATTTGGTTGGAAATTAGGAGGCGCACCTTGTTCCCAACGACCCACTGGATGTTCACGGTCAACTTCTCCATTTGCATCCATTATATATACTTTGCCATCGCCAAGATCACATAGGACTGGGCCAACATCAGGGTGCTGACCTGGCAAAGGTCCAAAATACCACGGCTCTTCATGACCAATGCCAGGAGCAGGCGGCAATCCAACATACCAAACACGTTCATTGTCATTGTTTTCAATGTTCATAGCATTGTTTTGGACCATCTTTCTATAAAATGCAAATATTTAACTTCCAAACCCACGTGCAGCATTTCCAACCAAACGGACCAAATCGGGGGTTTCACCGTAAAACCAGGGTTCGTGTTTTACTTGTTTGGGTGCCGGCACGCCAATCGGTTTTTGACCAACGTTGATTGGTGTATGAATTGTTGGAAACTGAGGGCGTGATACACCTTTCATAGTATTTGGATCTACACCGGGTTTGAGCCAATCAATCTTGCCGGCAGGTGCAAATGCTTTATCTACAGGTACTTCTTTCATAGACATCATTTTGTAAGTACAAAAGAAGATTTTGACGCATATCAAATTTTCACAGCCCATGCAGGCCATATGTCCACCGCAGGTGGAAGTGGTGGATTTCCCCACGACGACGGCATTGTCACAATCTTGTCGGCATTTTCAATGAAATACGCGCCCCACCATGAAAATGTACTATTTGCACAAACACCGCCCGCGGTGCATTGTGACATCAAACCCAGTGTATGATAATCAGATGTTTGTTCACCTGCTAATATCCAACGATGTGCACCCACAATATCGCCGTAGCGTCGCGGCAATTCCTCACGACACCACTGTATATCATCCGATACCACCAAAATCATACAATCGTCAGGAAACAATGATAATGCAGTACGATAATAGGAATCCAAATCCACATAATGATGACGATTGGCAAGATGTAAGTAATCCCCGCGTCGCACATGCATAAACGCGGTGCCAATTGGAACAACAACACCTTTTTTTGCAATACAATCGGGTATGATTTTGTAAGTCGGAAAATATTGTTCCGATTGAAAATATCCGCATAATTTTACGTTTTTATCTGCAATGCACTGCAGCGGTTTATATGAAAAGGTATCGTCGTTCGACATTGCAATTGTTGTCCAAGCACCGGTTCCGACAACATTTAACACACGTATATCTGGAAAAAAGTCCGTTATGGATTTGGGTCCAGGATGAGGACACGGTTCAATCCATTCTTTAATAAACACCGGCGTGTGTCCGTACCGTTCTGCGTATCCCAACATTGCAGCCACTTGGAAAAAACGATTTCCAAGTCCACTTGTAAGTTTTGCGGTTACATATGGCATTTTATACTACCTGCAAGCACACATTTTAAACCCTTATAATAGAATGGGTTGCTGCAGTTCCAAAAGTTGCCCGGTAAATATACGGGCCAGCGATGCAATAAAAACTATTGAAACGGATGGATATTATGTTATTAAGCCTGATGATTTGGATATTGAACTACTGGAAAGAACAATGAAATTTCATTGTATGCCAATAACGCGTAATAATGATAGCAAACACTATTTGGAGATATTTCCTCCAGCAGATCTAAAATCAACAATTGAAAAGCTTGATACAATTGCACCAATTTATACATCAATGGATGATGTGACAGATGGAACAACGTTCACGTGGTTATTTTCAGATCGTGGGTTTTTTGCGTGTGAAGCCTCATCTGTTCTTGAATTGGGATCTACACACATTAGTATACTGATTCGTTCTGGACACGTTGCGGGTGAGAAAGTGTATTCTGCTGGCGAATGCACAAAAACACTTAATGAAATATATTTTAATGTTGCTTCTGGATGTATTTCACGTCTGATACAAAATAAATCAAAAGTGATTGCAAAAGCAAAAGAAGTTTTCCGTGGATTTTCATTACCATCCAGATTCATTGAGCATCAATCGGCAATGTTTAAAACAATGATTACATCATCTCCGACGGATGCATTATTACACAAATACAAAACTATTGGATATGATGTGCGCATGTTTCATACAGAAGAAAATTGTAAAGTCTTACAACCTTTATCAAAAATTAATGATTTACGTAATGTAAAAAATACATTAGAAGAAACAAATAAACGCAAATCACAACTAAATAATTATATTGAAAAATTCAGAAAAGCGGAATTTGTAGGAGGAAAAAGTCGTCGTCATTGCAGACGCAAACGTCGTTCCACACGCAAACACAAACATTAGTGTCCCAAGCACTGAAGGGCGCGCTCAACATCGGCCTCTGTAATACCCACAGCGGTCTTTGTTTGAATCGCGTGCCCTTCAATCCGCATTCTATGCGCATCTGTACCCTGTGACAGTAGGTCTTTGTCATCAATCGCAACCCAATGCGTAACGTGATAGCGCGGGTCTGCGCCAAGGTCCAGAATCACCGAAAGGATTTCGTCTGTGCGCTCCAAGATTCTGTAGTCTGGTGTGTGAATATAGGATGGCAATTGGTACTTTGCGCGCGTTATACCCACGGATTCCAATCGCGACCACAAATAATTCAAATGAGACCGTGAACGGCGAAAGGATGACGACACAATGACTTTACATTGCGTTGTTTCCACAATGCGTGCAACACGCTGTAATAGTACATATTCGATTGCTTTTTCGGATTCTGAGCAATTCAAGACGCCATTGACATCAAGAAATAGCACACGTACATTTGTAAGTAGTGCTGGAATAGAGGAAACGGAAGGAAGGTTGGTTTTAGAGTGGTTATATCCCATTTTGAGGTGTATCATACATTTCATAATCCATATTTACATATTCAATTTTTCTAACTGTAATTCAGATGGGGGACGCGCCGTCTTGTCGTTTTTGTTACGAATCCCAGCTTATGGACACAAATCCATTGTTTACACCCTGTGCATGTCGTGGATCCGTTGCGTACGTTCATATTCAATGTTTGCTCAAATGGCGTGCAATGACAGTAAACCCCGATTTTGTACGGGCTTGCGAGGTATGTAAACAAATGTTTGCGTTTCCACTGCGCTGGCCAATCAATGTTATTCACACGCCTCCTCTGTGGAAGCTCCTTTCAAATAGCCCCCTTATTGTTGCTATTGCATATTACATACACTTTTGTGTAATGATGATGTATCCACAGTTGTCTGTAAATTTATGCTATTGGTTTATTTGTTGTGGATTTGCGTCGTTATATGGACTTCTTTATGCATACAGCCATATAGTACCTTTACAAGAAAAACGTGTGTACATAACATACTGGATACGACATGACATATATGTAGGAAAATACAATCCGCTGTCGTTGATGATTTATACCACGGTATCATTTCTATGTTTACCGTGGTGTTATTACCCAATGGGTGCGCTTTTTTTGTATTTCTTGCCGTTATATAATGATATGCACGCGTCTATACTTCACAAAATGAACACGGACGCAGAAATATTTCCGATTCAGAATTAGAGTAAAGCAATGCCCGTGTTTTACAGTAGTTCACAAATGAGTTGGTCGTCGGATCCCAAAGATGGTAAGGTCCACGGCACTCGCAACACTGTCGAAATCAAAAACGGAAAAGGGTTCAAAGTCAAGGAATCGCTCAATAAAG
>Ga0214921_10005882_pt1 | contig 17115 bp, 8 predicted proteins | sample LL1505_MetaG_FD_177992 | JGI IMG/M metagenome (GOLD analysis project Ga0214921, IMG submission 177992) | Freshwater microbial communities from Lake Lanier, Atlanta, Georgia, United States - LL-1505 | ecosystem: Environmental > Aquatic > Freshwater > Lake | place: USA: Georgia | collected 2015-05-28
CCACCTGCGCAAGCAGCATCTCCGCGAACGTCCGGATGATCCGTGCGCGCGAGGCGTCGACCTCGAGCGTCGAGGCCAGGTCGTCGATACCGATGCGCGGACGTCGCGCCATCACCTCCGCCGCGCGCACCACGGGCGCCCGCAATTCATCGGGCAATCCCAGCGCCTCCAGGTCGGGACGCACGAACGCCGGCCGCCCCATCCGCTCGGCGTTGCCATCCAGGAGTCGCAGCATGTCCTCCGGATCGAGCACCGCGTGCGCCCAGCCATCGCGGATGGCCGCGTTGCATCCGGCGGAACGCGCGCTGTCGACGGGGCCCGGCAGCGCGCATGGCTCGCGCAGGTGATCATCGATGGCGTGCCGCGCGGTGATCAACGCACCGCTCGACACGCCGGCCTCCACCACCAGCACCGTCAATGACAGGCCGGAGATGATGCGGTTGCGACGGGGAAAGTTGGAGGCCATCGGCGGCCATCCCACCGGGAACTCGCTTGCCAGCAGGCTGCCCGCCTCGACGATCTCCTCGAAGAGCCGCACATGCTCCGGCGGATACGGTTCGCCGAGCCCGCATCCAAGGACAGCGACGGTGGTGCCGCCCACGCGCAGCGCGGCGCGATGCGCCTCGGCGTCCACGCCCCGCGCACCCCCGGACACGATCGCCACGCCCTCTGCAGCAGCGGCAGCGGCGAATCGCGCCGCCTGGGCGCGCCCGTACGCCGTGGCCTGGCGCGCGCCGACGATGCCGACCGCATCCTCATGGAATGCCGCGGTCCTGCCCCGCACCCAGAGCATGATGGGCGGCTGCGGCACGGGCGCCAGGAGCGGCGGGTAGTCCGCATCCCCGAGCACCACCGCCTGGGCACCGATGCGTTCCATGGCGCGGCGCTCCGTGTCCGGGCACACGCGCCGCACTTCGTCGTGGATGCGGGCAGCACGGTCCGGCTGCATCCGCGTCAGCGGCAGGAACTCCGCTGCGGGCGCGCGAACCACCGCCTCCCAGCTGCCAAGCGCTGCAAACGCGGCGTGGTGGAACGCCGGACCGGCCTCGGAAGCGAGCGCAAGGCGAAGGACAGCTTCGGGAATCTCTTCGGGAGCACGTGGCATGCGCGCACCGTACGGACGAATGCGAAACCGCCCGCCGGTGCATGCCAAAGTTCAATCGGAAATCGTGGAGCGGGCACCTGGCGGGGCAACCAGCTCAATCCGCGCCGTGCGCGTGGCTCTCGGTCTCCGACGGAGCATCCGAGCCGAGCCGCACCGTCGGAACCGCACTGGAAGCGGTGTCGGCGTGCGCCGTCGCGTGCTGGTGCGCCGCACCCCCGAAGCCCGCCATCGCCACCTGCGGCGACTGGGCGGAGAACAGCTGCGCCGCCGCTTCACCGGCTTCCTGCAGCGTCGGCGCCTGCGGGACAAAGAGTCGCAGCGGCGCGGAAAGCAGCCCAAGGAAGATGCACATCACGCCTGCACCGGCAATCCACAGCGCCTTGCGACCGAGCGTCAGCCGGCTCAGGAGCGAATCGGGGAACGGCACGACCGAAGCATGTACCGGCTGGATGGTTGCATCGACCCATTCCACCGGCGTGCTGCGGACGCTGCGGGCCACGATGATCGGGCGCTCGCCACGGGGAACCAGGTTGAGCTGCGAAGCCGCCAGGCGCCGCACCAATTGCGGGTCTGCGGAATCGAGGTCCTGGATGAATCGCGAATAGGCATCCATCCGGATCCCGTTCTCGCGCTCCTGCGCATCGAGATGCTTGAGCTGCGTGCGCATCACCCACAGGTCGTAGGTGGCCGGCACCAACGCCGCCGAGGCGACGAGCACCAGGCCCGCGATCAGGAACATCCAACCAGGATCGAAGAGGATTGCGGCGCGTCCGTTGCGCATGGTGCCTTCATCGACTGCGGCAGCCCGATTCCTGCAGGAAGTCATGGGAATCCTGACGGGAAAACGGCCTGAGATGCTGCCGCCTCGAGCCCCCGCTCCGGTCAGCCAGCCGCCAGCGGCGCGGTGCGAAACACCCCGGCAAGCCCTGCCTCCCCGGCTGCCCCCGGAGACCCCTGCCAACCGGAGACCCCTGCCAAGGAAACCGGCCGCGCCCGTGACGGGCGCGGCCGGTGGGTTGCAACAGCGGTTCGTCGGGCCGGTCGCCCAACGGCAGCCGATGGCGCCGACCGTCACCCGAACTCAGGCGAGTTCCGGGAACAGCTTCTGGACGGTGCCCACCAGGTCCTTGACGTGGCTGACGCTCTCGGCCATCAGCTTGGATTCGTCGGCGGTCATCTTGATGGCCACCACCTTCTCCATGCCCTTGGCGCCGAGCACCACGGGGACGCCCACGAAGTAGCCCTTGCCCTTCTGGCCGGGGGCGACGCCGTAATCGTCCTCGCAGTACGCCGCGCACGGGACGATGCGCTTCTTGTCCTTGACGATCGCCTCCACCATCTGGATGGTGCCGGACGCCGGCGCGTAGTAGGCGCTGGTGCCCATCAGCTTCACGATCTCGCCACCGCCCACCTTGGCACGCTCGACGCACTCGGTGATGTCGGCCTGCGACAGCAGCTGGTCGATCGGGATGCCGGCCACGCTCGTGAACCGCGGGAGCGGCACCATGTCGTCGCCGTGGCCACCGAGGAGGAGCGAGGAGATGTCCTCGATCGAGCAGCCGAGCTTCATGGCGAGGAACGTGCGGAAGCGCGCCACGTCGAGCGCGCCCGCCTGGCCGAGGATGCGGTGCGTCGGGAAGCCCGAGACCTTCCACGCCGTGTAGACCATCGCGTCGAGCGGGTTGCTGACGACGATAAGCACAGCGTTGGGCGAGTGCTTGGCCACCTGCGCGGTGACGTCCTTCACGATGCCGACGTTGACGTTGATCAGGTCGTCGCGGCTCATGCCCGGCTTGCGGGGCATGCCGGCGGTGATGACCACCACGTCGGAATTCGCGGTGTCCTTGTAGTCGGAGGTGCCGAGGATGTTGGCATCGAAGCGCTCGATCGGGCCACACTGCGCCAGGTCGAGGGCCTTGCCCTGCGCCACGCCCACGCGATCCGGGATGTCCACGAGCACGATGTCGCCGAGCTCCTTGGCGGCTGCCCAGTGGGCGCAGGTGGCTCCGACGTTTCCGGCTCCGATGATCGAGATCTTGGCGCGTCGCACTGCTGTCTTCTCCGTGAGTCGCTGGTGAATCGTGGGTCGTGAATCGCCCGACACGCGGGCGCCCCGCCGCACTCCGGCGGCGAAGGGAGGGAAAGATGATAGGCACCCGGGCGCTGCAGAACCGGCCCGGGCATCCGCACGTTGCACGAACGACCACCCCCAAAAACAGCGCGGCGCCCGCGAGGGGCGCCGCGCACTCGGAGTGGGCCAGAAAGGACTCGAACCTTCGACCTCGCCCTTATCAGGGGCGTGCTCTAGCCAGCTGAGCTACTAGCCCGAGGGATCGCGAAGTATAGCGAGACTCGCCGCCGGATTCATGGCGTCGAGCACGTTGGAATGCAATGGTTACAGGTCGCCCGCAAGGCGGGCGACCATTCGGTCGAGGTACCGGAGCCGGACAAGGGAGTCCGCGGCAGCCTCGAGCTGCGCGCGCAGCGCCGGGTTGCGCGCCAAGTCAACGCGGAGTTCGGGCGAAGCACCTGCGGCGAGCGCACCGGAAGGCCCCGTACTCCCTGCACCAGCGGACACCCGCGCCCCCTGCCCTTCACCGTCGAATACCCGGGCAAACGCTTCCTGCAGCGCAGCCAGTTCAGCGCGGCGCAGATCGGCGACGTTGCAATCGAGTGCCGCGCGCGCCTCCTGGCTGCCACCGCAGGCATCCTCGATCGCTTCCCGGATCTCCAACGTCTCCATCAGGAACGCCGGCGAAAGCGGACGGGCCGTCAATGACCGCGCGCCGAGGAGCTCAAGGAGCTCCTCGGCGCGGGAAGTGTCATGTGAAAGCCGTTGCTTTGCTGCACCGGCTGCCGCTGCTTCGCGAACCAACCTCTCGCGCTCGACTGGGTCGAGGGCACGATCGGGATGGAGGCGAGAAACGGCTCGCAAGTGCGCCGTGGCGACCTCGGCTGGCGTCAGGTTGAACTGACGCGGAAGACCGAGGACGCTGAACGGGTCGGAAGAGGTCATGTCTCTCTGAAGACGTGTCCCGTCGTAGGCCACGCCTGAAGAGGCATCATCCTTGGATCAGGCGTCACGGACGAGGCAACACGTGCCCAGCGCCGAGCTACCTGCTCCGCCGATCACCACTCGCCGTCACGGTCGTTGCGACGGTCACCGCGCTCGCGACGCGGACCGCGGGAGTAATCCCCGCCGCCGCCACCGCCACCGCCGTAACCACCGCCGCCGCCACCGCGGCCACCGCGGAAGCCGCCGCCGCCACCCGGACCGCGGCCACCGCCGCCACCCGGACCACGCTCAGCGCGGGGCTGCGCCTCGTTCACGACGAGGGCGCGACCTTCGAAGTCCTTGCCGTTGAGGGCGGTGATCGCGGCGTTGCCCGCGTCCTTCTCCGCCATGGTCACGAAGCCGAAGCCGCGCGAGCGACCGGTCTCGCGATCGGTACCGATGAACACGTCAAGAACCTCGCCGTGTGCTGCGAAGTGTTCCCGAAGCGCTTCGGGAGTGGTGCGGAAACTGAGATTGCCGACATAGATACGAAACATTCGTTGCTCCAACGAGTTGCAGCGCCCGACCCAGGCGGCGCCCAATGCCTGAAAACAACGAACGGTCCTGACTTCCAGCCCGAGTTGCTTCGCGCGCAGGATACCACGGCTTCGGCAGCGCCACCGGAATTCTCGGAATTCCGCGCTGATATGCGGGACACGGGCACCGTTCGGGGAGATCAACCCGAAACCACGGTCAATTATGGACCTCCGAGCCGGTGCTGGCAACACCGATCGGACGGGAAGCGGTCGTCTCTCGCCTGCGGCGGCGATCGATGGCGACCGCTGCACGACGGTTCACGCGTCCGTGGGCGGCTTCTTCTTCACGGCACGCGGACGAGGCGGCGGCGCATCGGCGGCAGGGACATCGGTTGCCGGCGGCTTCGTGCCAGTCGGCGGAACCGGTGGACGCGCAGCCGGCGGAGCAGCTGCCGGACGCGGTGTTGCGGCAGGCGGAACGGCTCCAAGCGGACGCGACCCACCTGCCCCGAGCGGGCGGCTCGTTGGTCCGGCCGCACCACCACCGCCCGCCATGGGCGGGCGAGGCGAGGCCGGCCGCAACGGAGCTCCGCCACCCAGCGGACGGCTCGCAGGTCGAGGAGCACCCGATCCGCCGCCGATCATGCGGGAGCCCGGTGAAAGCGGCGTGCCGGGCGAAGATCCGGGCGAAGCCGGAGAAGAACCGGCACTTCCTGCGTCGGGGGCGCCCGGCCCCAACGGTCCAGCTCCCGGCGCGCGACGTGGATTGCGATTGAAGCGGCTCGCACCGCCTGCAGACGCGCCGCCGAATCCGGGGCGCTCCGTGCCGGGGCGCGATCCAAACCCAGTTGGCCTGCTGCTTCCGGGGCGCGACAGACCTGGGCGAGCACCGCCCTGGCCCGGACGCTGGAACGCGCGCGGCCCGAGGGGCGAGGTCCGCGGAGCCTTCTCAACTGGCTGCGTGCGCTTGCCCTTCTTCACGGCCTCGTTGATCTGCACCTCACGGCCGTTGATTCGCTTGCCGGTCAGCGTCTCGATCGCAAGCTGCCCGAGCTGCGGGTCACGGAACAGCACGATCGCGAAACCGCGTGGCTGCCCCTCCGCATCGAGTGCGAGGATGATCTCATCGACCGCTTCCCCAAAGGGATCGAAGTACGGCTTCAGTGTCTCGAGCGTCGTACGAGGGTCGAGATTCCCGACATACACCTTGAACATGGGCACGGGAGTAGTTCCTGCCTGGATGAAGAAACGGCGTCGTGCAAACGCCAGCATGCGCACTGCGGCTATGCCGCACCCCGGCTCACGATGTACCAACCACATCAAAGGACGAACCCTCGACACCGACAGAGAGACCGAGCTGCGGGGAGCACACCAACGACTTCCGACAGCACCCACATTGGAACACAAAACCGAGGTAGAGACAAGCAGCCACGTTGCCGAATGTGGTTTGACGCGCAGCCAACGCCTCGTCTCACCCAACCAGGCGGCACAGACCGCTCAGAATCAGTCACCATGGATCAGCACTTGCGGACGGATCAGCCATAGGAACCTCGGGCAACGGGAGCCGATCGACTCCTCATCGCCGACCCCATCGCAGCGCGACTCCGATGCCACGGAGCCGACCTCAGGATCGGAGGATTTCACGCCGCCGATCGCCGAGGATCTCGCGCCGCGACTCTCAGGATCTCAGGATCTCAGGATTTGAGAACTGAGGAACAAGGATGAAGAATTGGTCCAAAAAAGAGAGCCCCGCCAGGCGTACCTGGCGGGGCTCATGAAGCCGGCGGTGACCTACTTTCCCGCGGAGCAGTATCATCGGCGACAAGGGCTTAACTGCTGTGTTCGGGATGGGAACAGGTGTTTCCCCTTGTCTATGTTCACCGGCAAATCCTTCGGCGGCTTCTCAGCCGCCGAAGGCGTGTTTGCGTGAAGAGTTGGTCGTTTGCATTGAACCTTGCGGCGCACGAGGCGCCACACCGGAACGATTCTCAAACATTGAGTCTGGTATGTCCACCAGAAGGAATCTGGTAGACAAGGCCAAGACGTCGACCGTTAGTAACGCTTAGCTAAACGGATCTCTCCGCTTACACACGCGTCCTATCAACCCGGTGGTCTACCGGGGGTCTCTCGTCTTGCGACATGGAATGTTCATCTCGAGGTGGGCTTCCCGCTTAGATGCTTTCAGCGGTTATCCCTGCCGTACGTAGCTACCCAGCTATGGACCGAGCGGTCCAACTGGCACACCAGGGGTACGTCCAATCCAATCCTCTCGTACTAAGATTGTCTCCTCTCAACATTCCTACGCCCACAGCAGATAGGGACCGACCTGGCTCACGCCGGTCTGAACCCAGCTCGCGTACCACTTTAATGGGCGAACAGCCCAACCCTTGGGACCGCCTTCAGCCCCAGGATGTGATGAGCCGACATCGAGGTGCCAAACCGCTCCGCCGCTATGGACGCTCGGGAGCGATCAGCCTGTTATCCCCGGGGTACCTTTTATCCGTTGAGCGACGACCCTTCCACACGGGATCGCCGGATCACTAGAGCCCTCTTTCGAGAGTGCTTGCCCTGTCTGGCTCGCACTAAAGCTGGCTTATGCTCTTGCACTCTTGGCGCGGTTTCCAACCGCGCTGAGCCAACCTTTGCACTCCTCCGTTACTATTTGGGAGGAGACCGCCCCAGTCAAACTGCCCGGCATGCAGTGTTCCCTGCCCAGTTTCATGGGAATCAGGGTTAGACCACGAATGCGTTCAGGGTGGTATTTCACCTTAGCCTCCATCCGGCCCGAAAGCCGAACTTCGCAGGCTCCCACCTATGCTACGCAGAACAAATCCATGATCACTGCAAGCGTACAGTAAAGGTCCACGGGGTCTTTCCGTCTTGCTGCGGGTAGGCGGCATCTTCACCGCCACTACTATTTCACCGAGTCGGTCCTGGAGACAGTGCTCCAGTGATTACGCTATTCATGCGCGTCGGAACTTACCCGACAAGGAACTTCGCTACCTTAGGACCGTCAGAGTTACGGCCGCCGTTTACCGGCGCTTCGGTCGCTAGCTTCGCTTGCGCTGACCAGCTCCCTTGACGTTCCGGCACCGGGCAAGCGTCACACTGTATACATCCTCTTGCGAGTTAGCACAGTGCTGTGTTTTTGATAAACAGTTCCCAGAGCCTTTTCTCTGCGCCCTCTCTTACGAGTAGGGCCCCCTTATCGCGAACTTACGGGGTTAGATTGCCTAGTTCCTTCAGGACCGTTTTCTCGAGCCCCTGAGGCTATTCGCCACGCCCACCTGTGTCAGTTTTGGTACGGACCTCGCAAACGTCCGGCAGGGCTTTTCTTGAGACTTCCTCACCCAACCTCGGCCAGAAGGCCTGGACGCTTCACTGTCCCGTTGAGATATGGAAATCCGTCACCTGCCATCAACCTACGCGAGGGTGCTGGAATATTAACCAAGCTGTCCATCGACTACGCCTTTCGGCCTCGCCTTAGGATCCGACTAACCCTGGGCGGAATTACCTTCCCCAGGAAACCTTGGGCATACGGGGATGCAGATTCTCACTGCATTAATCGTTACTCAATCTGGCATATTCACTTGCTGCCGCTCCATCAACCCTTACGGGAAAACTTCAACGCTGACAGCAACGCTCTCCTACCGACTCATACGAGTCCCACGGCTTCGGTGTAATGCTTATCCCCGATAATTATTGGCGCCAGAATCCTCGACCAGTAAGCTGTTACGCACTTTTTAAATGGTGGCTGCTTCTAAGCCAACATCCTGGCTGTCACTGCATTCTGACTACCTTTTCAACTGAGCATTACTTAGGGACCTTAGCCGATGGTCCGGGTTGTTTCCCTTTTGACCACGAAGATTATCCCTCGTAGTCTTACTCCCAGCGCTACGTACACGGTATTCGGAGTTTGATTGGGGCGGGTAGCCGGGTAGGCCCCCAGACCCCATTCAGTAGCTCTACCCCCGTGTACTGACATGCTGAGGCTAGTCCAAAAACTATTTCGGAGAGAACGAGATATCTCCGGTTATGATTGCACTTTAAGCCCTCCCCACAGGTCATGCCAGAACTTTTCAACGTTCACGGCTTCGGTCCTCCAAGAGGTTTTACCCTCTCTTCAACCTGCCCATGGGTAGATCAACCGGTTTCGCGCCTACCGCCTGCAACTTGACGCCCTTTTAAGACTCGCTTTCGCTTCGGGTGCGCCTGGATAAGGCTTACCCTTGCCGCAGACAGTAACTCGCCAGATCATTATGCAAAAGGCACGCCACAACCCTTGCGGGCCGTGACCGCTGTGTAAGCACGTGATTTCAGGTGCTATTTCACTCCCCTTGTCGGGGTGCTTTTCACCGTTCAGTCGCCTTACTGGTTCACTATCGGTCATTGAGTAGTACTCAGGCTTGGAGGGTGGTCCCCCCATGTTCAAGCCAGGTTTCTCGAGCCTGACTCTACTTGAAGCCATTCACGGTTCCCGTCGTACAGGACTATCACCTTCTTTGGTCGACCTTTCCAGGTCGTTCGTACGTTTCCCGCTTATGTCCGCGTTCGCTCGGCGCTACTTGCGGAGTCGCTGTTGCTTTCCTTTCCTACAGCTACTGAGATGTTTCAGTTCGCTGCGTTCGCTCTACCGGTCCTATACATTCAGACCGGAGTCACCTTACGGTGGGGTTGCCCCATTCGGAGATCCGAGGATCACAGCCTAGTTACCGGCTCCTCTCGGCTTATCGCAGGTTCTCGCGTCCTTCATCGCCTCTCAATGCCAAGGCATCCATCACGTGCCCTTTCAGTCTTGGCCATGCCTACCTGACCCCCGCTGGGGGCCGGTGCATGCCACGTTGGACTTTGCGGATCCAACAATCGGTCACGCGTCGAACAACTCACGCGCACCGACGACTCAATACTCGAGATCGTTTCTCGGTTCAATTCAATACTTGCACTGCCAGTCGCAGCTCTTCTCGGCCGAAGCCAGAAAGGCGTACGTGTCTGGGGTGCACGACCAACACTTCACTTGTCAAAGATGCCCAAACGCTGAAGCGAATGGGGATCGGCAATGGTACTGAAGTCGCCGTTGGCGTCAAGGGGGTTGCACGCCTCGAATGCAGGAATTTCAGCAGATTTCATTATAGGAAACTGCGTTATTCGGCCCTCAAACGAGCGCGAGCGCACCAGAGGTGCGCCCGCGCGGGATTTGCCTGAAAAGCAGGCGATTTTGACGTGTCCCGCGCCAGCGATCGCGCTCGCTGCGAGCGCAATCGCTGACCGTGATCAGCCGCCGGGCTTGCCGCCGGAGCCAGGGCCCGTCTTGCCGCCGCCCGATCCCCCGCCAGACGGGCCACCAGAGCCTCCGAGACCGGGCTTGCTGCTGCCGGCGGACGACGTTTCAGCCGCACCCTTCGTGGCGGCGGCCGATGCATCGGCCTGGGAACGCAAGCGCATGCGGTCGGGATCTTCCATGTCTGCCGACGGAACGCGGATCTGCGTCTCAGCGCCGGACATGGTGCCAACGACGACCACACCGGTGCGGCGATCCTTGGAACTCGATGCGCCGGTGCGCGACGTGTCGAGATCCTCGACCACGTCGATCACGTAGTAGTCCGTGCCGAAATCGATCGAGGTGCCGCCCTGCGCATCGACCTTTCCGATGCGTTCGCCGGGCTGGAGGCTCGATTCCGAGCGGCGCCACTGGCCACCCAGGAGCTTGTACACCTCGATCTGCGCAGTGCCTGACGCCATCGCGCCGTCTGCAACGAGCGCGCGGGTGACGAAGAACTGGACGTCCGGCGACACCGTCACCGGGTTCCCCCATTCGCTCGCCACCGAATCCATGGTGAATGCGGCGTCGAGGTGCTTGGCGCGCTGCTCGTCGACGAGCTGGTTGCCCTTGCCGAAGAACGGGTTGTACACGCGTGCGACGCAGCGATACTGGTAGGTGCGCCCTGGCACGACCTCCAGGTCATGGCCCCAGACGATCAAGTCATCGAGCGATGCAAGCGCCGTCGCCTTCTGCTTGGCTGCAGGCTGCGTTCCGGGCACATCGCCTCCGAGCTCCTTCTCGAGCGAGGCCATGTCCGCCTCGACTCGACGAAGCGCCATGGTCTTCGACTTGCGCTCGGCAGCCTTCTTCTTGGCGTCCTTCGCCTCGTTCTCGCCTTGCGCGTTGTTCTTGCCGCTCATGCCGCCACCGCCGCCCGGGCCGCCACCCGGACCGCCACCGCCGGGGCCGGCGCCGCCGCCGCCCTTGCCGCCCTTGCCTGCCTCCTCGGCCTTCTTGCGCTCGGCCTCGTCGCGCTTGCGGTCGGCTTCCTTCTTGCGCTCGGCTTCGTCGTCCCACGGACCGCCGAGCTTCTCGAGGTCCGCACGGAGCACCTGGGCACGACGCTGGCGATCCTGGAGCTGCGTCTGGAGCTGGAGTCGGCGCCGTGCCGCACCGGCATCTCCGCCGGCTGCGGTTGCCGGGGCATCGTCGCCGCCCTGCCCTGCCAGCAACGCAGGGGAGACGAACTGCTGGTTGACCGTGTCGTAGAACGCGGGCTGCAGGATCTCGGACTGGTTGTCGTCGGATCCGAGGAGCGCAAACACCTCGTCGCGCAGGCCCGCACTTGCTCCCTCGATGCGGCCGCGGAAGTTGAGTTCCGCCGGACGCGCCGCGAACACCGGGACCGCGACCGGAGCGCCCCAATCGCCGTTGGCGCCGCGCTCGCGGCGCTCGAACACGATGTCGATGACGTACGGCTTGTCCTGGTACCACACGCTGGGAATGGCCATCAGCGCGGGCGTGGCGTCCTTGCGCGTACCGGCGAGCTCGGCACGCAAGGCCTTCAGGTCGACGCGCGCGTACGGCGTGGTCCACACGACGTCCTTCGGGCCGTCGATCTTCTGGAAATCAGGCCGCGCGGCGATGACCTTCGAGACCTTGACGGCTTCCTTCGCGGCATCCGCAGTGAGGGCGTCGGCGGTTTCCTGGACGCCCTTCATCTTGAGCGAGGGCACGGTGGGAACGTAATACCAGACGTCGACCGAGGAACCGCTGCTCTTGACGAGCTGGCCGTTGAAGTTCGGCGCGGTGATCGCCAGGCTCTGCGTCGGGGAGATGCCCGCGGAGAGCTGCTCGGCGAAACCGGGCGCGGCAAGCGTCACGGTGTCCGCGGGGATCTCGATGGTCGCCTTGGCGGAGCCGAGCCGCTCTTCGAGTTCACCGGCCTTTTTCTTGAGGATATCGTCGATCTCGCCGAGGGAGGCCGACTTCGAGCCGACCTTGACGGACGGCTCGCTGAGGAACTGCCATCCCGCGATGCCTGCGACCGCAAGCGCCGCAACGCCGAGCACGATCTTCTCGAGGTGCTGCTCGAACGTGTTGATTCCCTTGAGCTTCATGGTTGGTTCCGTGTCTGGTGTTCTGGGGAGCGCGGTCGGCGCGGGACGCAATCAGGTGGAGGGTGCAGCGGCGGGGGCTTCCGCGGGCGGATCGTCGGTGGTGCGGCCGTCGGTGCCCTTGCGCTCGCGGAGTTCCCTGGGCATGAGCTTGGCAAGCCAGGGGCGCAGCCAGATGGACTCCACCGTGAGCTTGATCTCGCAGACCGGCTTGGCGCCGTACACGAAGCCGCTGTCGGCGGCTGCGAACGCATCGGCCGAGGAGACCTCGAGGCTGGTCACGGTCATGAAGTTCTGGCGCGCGATGGCGTTCAGCACTTCGGGGAGCATGGACGAAGCCACCACCATGCGCACGGTGGCGGTGCGGACGTCGTAGAGGTTGTTGCTCACACGGCCGGTGACCGACTTCGTGAAGTCGTAGGTCACGGGTGCCTTCAGGTCGATGGGAGGAATCGACACCGGAGGCGCCGCTGCGGCGTCGCCGGCAGGGGCCGCACCGGCATCGGCGGGCGCATCGGCCGCCGGGGCGGCGATCTTCGGCAGGACGTCTTCGCGCACCGCGATCGAGAGCACGCGCTTGACGGGGGCCTCGCTCACCGAGCGGTAAGGCTTGTTCGCCGCAGCGGCCGCACGCAGGATGTCCTCGATGATCCACTCGCGCCACTGCCACAGGAAGAGGCTGGTCTCGGAAGGCGGGCTGCCTGCTTCCATCGGGGAGCCCGGCAGGCCGATCGTTTCGATGTCGGCGTAGAACGAGAGGTTCGCCGCGGAATCCGCGTAGAGCTGCAGGCGCTTGTCGCGAAGCTCGTTCTTGAGCTGCTGCAATTCCTCTTCCGAGAGCGACTTGCGGTCTGCCTTGCGGAGCGTGGCGATGAACTGGTCCTGGCGGCGCTGGAGCTGCTCTGTCAGGCTTTCGTCCGACGGCGGCATGCCGGCGCGGACGTCCTTGAGGACCGCCGCGGCGTGGGCTTGCACCGCGTCGAACACGGTTTCCGCGATGGTGTTGGTGTTGCCCGCGGTGCGCTTGATGTCGGCGAAGAGCGCGTTGCGCGATCCCTGGTTGTGCTCGAGGGCGGCGCGCTGGATGGCGACGGAATCGCCATGCAGCTTTTGCGCGAGTTGCTTGTAGGCCTCCACGGCCTTCTCGTTGACGACGCCGACCTTCTGCTCCTTGGCAACGCCCGGGAGCGAGATTTCCACCGTCGACTTCTCGAGCTTCTCGAGGGCGGCCATTTCCTGGGCACGCTTGGAGGCGGCCTCGTCCTTGGCGGCGTGGATGTCGCTGGCGAACCACCAACAGGTGACCGGGGCGATGACCATGACGGCCACGGACGCCACGATCACGGGATGCGTCTTCACCCACGCCAGGGCGGCCTTGGGGTCGAACTTGCCGGCACCGCCGGATCCCTCCGAGCCGCCTTCGGCGGAACCGCCGCGCTTGCCGAGCTTGGAGAGAGAATCACGAACCTTCTGGATCGAATCGGCCAGTGCGCTCACTGCTGAGCTCCTTCCGCGCCCTCGACGGGCTGCTCACCCTCCGCCCCGGGGGCGGCTGGCACAATGTCTCGGCCGGTGGGGGGCCGCAGTTCGACGGTGAACTTGATGGTGACGGTGGTGGCAGGCTTGCCCGCGTATGGATTCGGTGCGGACGGAAGCGCAGCATCGCGCTCGATGTCCACGGGCTCCGCCGACGAGGACTTGATCGCAACGCGGTTCGCCTTGCGGTCCTTCTTGCCCTGGCCGGTGCCACCGCTGTCCGAGCCCGATTCGATCGGGTCGGCGGCGCCGGCACCACCCGAACCACCGAAGCCAGCTCCGCCGAGGGTTCCTCCCTTGGTGGTGATCAGGACTTCCGACTTGTTCCTGCCCTGCACGTTGCCTGCACCTTCGTCGGTGCCGGACGTCTCGGGCTGCGTGGATTCGTCCGCACCCGAGGATCCGCCGGAACCCTTGGGCGCCGCAGCACCGGGCGCCGCGTTCAGGGGCGCGAACTCCGGCACGATGCCTGCTGCCGGAATGATGATCTTGTACGGAGCGTCCTTGCGGTCAGCGTTCTCGTTCAGCCACGCGAGCACGGTCTGCTGCACGAACTGCTTGGCCGACTTGCCATCACGCGGCACCACGATGCGCATCGTCACGTCGACCGTGCGGTGCGGGGTGGGCGAGGCGACGAACTTGTACTTGCCGCCAAGCTGCAGTAGCTCGATGGTGCTCCAGGACTCGTACGGAACGGGAGGCTCGCCGGTGCCGTCCCACGCTCCGGAAAGAAGCTTGTCCTTCAGGCGGTCCTTGTCGACGGCACCGGTGCTGTCGATGGCCGCGTTGACATCGGACACGATCCACGGCCACACCTTGCGGTCCTCGAGGAGGAACAGCATGTTGTTGGCGCGCTGGCCGTCGTCCGCGGACTGCTTGACCTCCTCGAACTTCTTGATGGACTCCTGCCCATTGCTCTTGACGCGGGTCACGATTCCGGGGACGTCCTTGCCGACTTCGCCACCCGGACGGAAGAAGAGCGCCGCGGAGCCCACGCACATCAGGACGGCGGCGGCGATGAACCACTTGGCCTTCTTCCCCCAGACCTGCTCCCGGAGGTTGCCGACCGGGGACAGGTTGATGGAAATCTCCGAGAAACCAAGGCCCTGGAGCGCCAAGCCGATGGCCGTGGACAGGTTCATGGCGTTGGCCGCGAAGTCGCCGGCCGCACTGCCCTCCACCTTGATCTTCTCGAACTCCTCGAGGCGACGGATCTCCTTCTGGAGCTGGTCGCTGAGGAACTTGCGGAGACCGGGAATGCGGAACGTGCTGCCGAGGCCGATGACCTGCGCAACGGGCTTGTCCGGGTGAAGCGACTGGTAGTGGCCCATGGAGCGCTGCACTTCCTGCAGCAGGTCATCGAAGACCGGCCGCATGGCGTGCATGAGCTGCTTGGCGTACTTGTGCGTGGCGGCCTCGGCCTTGAGGCGGTCCGCCTTGCTGTAGGGAACGCCGAACGCGGCGGCAATGGCCTCGGTGAAGTGGTGGCCACCGATCGGGAACGTGCGGGTCCAGCAGCGCCCTTCCTCGATCACCACCAGGTCGCTTGCACGGGTGCCGATGTCGAGGAACGCGATGACGGGCTTGCCGCCCTTGTCGAGGTCGCGATCGAACATCATCGCGTTGTAGACCGCGATGGGGCCGAGGGTCATGCCGCCCGGACGGAGGCCGAGCTCCTTGTAGAGGCTCAGCCTTTGTGCCACTTTCTCCTTGAGAATCGCGAAAATGCCCACCTCGTACTCGGGCGAGTCATCGGCCGCGAAGAGGTGGTAGTCCCACTCGACCTCCTCGAGCGGGAACGGGATCTGCTGCTTGGCCTCGAAGAGCACCGTCTGCGGGACGGCCTTCTTGGGGATGGGCGGGAGCTTGGCGAAACGGGCCAGGCCGTCGTTGCCCGGGACGCCCATCATCACGACGGCGCCCTCGATGGACTTCTGCTGCATGAAGGACCCGAGCGAGATGCGGAGCATCTCCTCGATGTTCAGATCCGGTGTGGTGAGGACCTTGGGGTGCGGAATGACCACGAAGTCCGCAACGCGGACGTCGGCGCCGTCACGCTCGAGACGGACCGCCTTGATGGCGGCGCTTCCGACCTCGATGCCCCATGCAGCCTTTGCCTTTGCCATTGTGAGTGCTGGCTCCTGCCTATCGGTGGCTCTGTCGCCTTCCGCCGTTCGGGACTGCCGGAGGTCGGCAGGCACGGGCGGAAGCCCTGCGATAATACCGATTCGGATCCTCTGGACACGGACCGGCCGGGGGGCCGCCATCAGGGGGACGGCCCGTGAAAGGATTCGGGGGACACGAGCTGGGGGTTGCGCCGCAGGAATCGGGTACCCTTCGCCGTTTCACTTCCTGTCCCGACGCCACTCCGGCGCGCAACCATCGCAGGCCCCCCTATGGACCAGACGAACCCGTCCCAGCCCCCGTCCCCCGCTTCCGGAACCCCCGACCGCGCCGCCCTGGACGCGGAGCTCATGCGCGAGATCGAGGATGCCCTCGGCGACATGAGCCTGGAGGACATGATGAATGACCGCTCCGGCGCCATGCGTGGTGCCGCCCCGGTCAAGGGCGAGCGCCAGCTCCGCACCGGAACGATCTTCCGCGTGCACGACGGCGAGGTCTACGTGGAATTCGATCCGAAGCGCCAGGGCGTCTGCCCGGTGGCGCAGTTCGAGCAGGAGCCGAAGCCCGGCGAGAAGTACGACTTCTTCGAGGAGCGCTTCGATCCGTTCGAGGGCCTGTGGGTGATCAGCCGCCCGGGCGCCACGCACAAGGGCGACCTCGACAGCCTGTCCGCGGGCATGATCGTGGAAGCGCGCTGCGTGGGAATGAACAAGGGCGGCCTCGACATGGAGGTCTCGCACCACAAGGCATTCATGCCGGCCGGCCAGGTGGACATCCGCCACATCGAGGACATCTCGGTGTTCCTGGGCGAGAAGTTCCCCTGCAAGATCATCGAATTGCGCCGGGAAAAGGGCCGAATGGTGCTCTCCCGCAAGGCGGTCATCCTGGAGGAGCGCGCCCGCATGCGCGACCAGGTGCTCGCCGAGCTCGAGGTGGGCCAGACCAAGACGGCGACCATCACCAGCCTGCAGCAGTACGGCGCCTTCGCCGACATCGGCGGCGTCGACGGACTGATCCACATCGGAGACATCAGCCACGAGCGCATCAAGGATCCGTCCGAGGTGCTCAAGGCCGGCCAGGTGGTGCAGGTCAAGGTGCTGCGCATCGACCGTGAGTCGAAGCCGATCAAGATCGCGCTGGGCCTCAAGCAGACGATGTCCGACCCCGCGCTCAACGCGATGGGCGAGATCGAGGCGGGCGCCACCCTCACGGGCCGCGTCACCAAGCTCATGGACTTCGGCGCGTTCGTCGAGGTGGCCCCGGGCATCGAAGGCCTGATCCACGTCAGCGAGGTGGCGCACGAGCGCATTCCCACGCCGGACAAGGTCCTGCAGGTGGGCGAAGTGCTCCAGGTGAAGGTGCTCTCGGTCGACATGGGCCGCAAGCGCATCTCGCTGAGCCGCAAGGCGCTCCTCGACCGCCCGGCGGCTCCCGAGCGCAGC
>Ga0214921_10005883_pt1 | contig 17115 bp, 17 predicted proteins | sample LL1505_MetaG_FD_177992 | JGI IMG/M metagenome (GOLD analysis project Ga0214921, IMG submission 177992) | Freshwater microbial communities from Lake Lanier, Atlanta, Georgia, United States - LL-1505 | ecosystem: Environmental > Aquatic > Freshwater > Lake | place: USA: Georgia | collected...
GCTGGAGGACTTGCGTGCCAAGGCCAAAGCCGCCGGATTATGGGCCCCGCAAGCGCCGAAAGCGTGGGGCGGCATGGGCCTGCCGATGGTCGGCTGGGCGGCGATGTACGAGGAGGCCAACCGCTCGATTTTCGGGCCTGTCACTTTCAACTGCGCGGCCCCCGATGACGGCAATATGAATGTGCTGTCCAAGATTGCCACCGACGCACAAAAGCACCGCTGGCTCAGGCCGATTGTCGACGGGCAGGTGCGCTCGGCCTTTGTGATGACCGAACCGCATCCCGGCGGCGGCTCCGATCCCGGCATGATCCGCACAAGGGCCGAACGGCACGGCAAGGGCTGGAAAATTTACGGCCACAAATGGTTCATCACAGGCGCACAAGAAGCCGAACATTTCATCGTGATGGCGCGCACTTCGGATGATCCGCGCAAAGGGCTGACGGCGTTTCTCTATCACCGCGACCAGCCGGGCTGGTCGATCCTGCGCCGGATCGGGATCATGGGGCCGGAAGAACACGGCGGCCATTGCGAATTGTCCTATGAAGGGTTGGAAGTGTCGGACGAGAACGTGCTGGGACAGGTCGGTGACGGTCTGAAAATCACCCAGATCAGGCTCGGTCCCGCCCGATTGACCCATTGCATGCGCTGGCTGGGCCTGTCGAAACGCTGCATGGAAATCGGTGCGGCCTATGCCAACGAGCGCACCGGCTTCGGCATCAGGCTGGCGGATCGGGAATCCACCCGCATGAAACTCGGTTCGCTGGCGATGGATATCGACATCGGCCGCCTGCTGGTGATGCGGGCGGCATGGATGCTCGATCAGGGTGATTTTTCCCGCAAGGCCATTTCGATGGCCAAAGTGCATGTGGCCGACACGCTGCACAAGGCGGCCGATATCGCGATCCAGATCAACGGCGCGCGCGGCTATTCCAAAGACACGGTGCTGGAATGGATTTACCGCTATGCCCGACAAGCCCGTCTGGTCGACGGTGCCACCGAGGTGCATCAAATGGTGCTGTCGGATGCCTATGCCAAAGAGGGCGATGATTTCTGGCATTGGGGTGTCTGACACCCCCCTTTGAAACGACAAACGGGGAGAAATCCCCCCGTTTGTTATGTGTCCCGATCAGGCGATTATCTGCTGTGCTTTTGCAAAAATATCGGCGGCCAGATGCGCCAGCGAGCGGTCGGAACCACGCGGACCCAGAACGGAAATCCCCATCGGCGCCCCTGCTTTGGTCAGCATCGGCAGATTGATCTGAGGGCAACCGCTGAGGCCCGACGGGCTGAGCAGACGCATCGACTGGTTGCGCTGCAATTCCAGCTCGTCCTCGGACGCGGCCATCAGGGACGGCACATCCGGCACGGTCGGCAACAGCAAGACGCCATCAGTCCCCAAAATAGTGTCGAGATGGGCACGGAAGGCTTCACGCGCCTTTTGGCTGGTGGCAACCTGCTCGTCGGTCACGCCTTTGGCAAAGGCAAAGCGTTCGGCAATGCCCGGTCCGAGCGCGGGGCGATGCTTGGTGATGAAGTCGCCATGCGACTGCCATGCCTCGCGGCCCTGCAGGAAACGGAACGCCCAGAACAGCGTGTCGAAATCCGGCTTGGCAATCTCCTGATGCTCGAGCGGCGAGACCATCCGGTCGATCCGCGCGAACAGGGCTTCGAACAAGGCACGCGCTTCGGGATCGGTCTGCTGGACCAGATCACTGGCCAGAATCAACCGTGGCTTGGCTGGCAAAGGATGGGGGTCTTCGCCCAAAATCGCATCGGCCACTTTGGTAAAGGTGACGGCATCGCGGGTAAACCAGCCGGGCGTGTCAAAGCTGCCGGCCAGAGGCATGGTCAAAGCCAGCGGCAGGCGGTCATGGGTCGGGCGGATACCGAACAATCCGCAATAGCTGGCCGGACCGCGCACCGAACCGCCGGTGTCGGACCCCAAGCCGATATCGCATTGTCCGCCGGCGGTGGCAGAAGCCGAACCCGAAGACGAGCCGCCCGGAATCCGGTCCGGTGCGGCCGGATTGATCGGCGTGCCGAAATGCGCATTCTTGCCATTCAGCGAGAAAGCCAGTTCCACCGTATGCGTCTTGCCGTTGATATGGGCACCGGCGTCCAGAAACATCTGCACGAAGGGGGCGGTTTTGGTTTTGATGCCCGACAGCGCCAGCGCATGCGGTTGGCCCCAACCCGAGGGATAGCCTGCCACATCGAAAATATCTTTGACGCCGACCGACAAACCGCTCAGCGGGCCCTTGGCGGCATGGGGCACCTCGGCGGAGGGATAGGGCAGATAGGCGTGGTAGGGATCATGGGAAATGGTCATGCGAAGCCTCTGGTCGATACGGTTACACGATAAGCAAAGGTAAACAGGGTTTGGAATTTAGCAACCACGCGCACCGCCATCGGCACGCGGATCATGATCGGCCTCGATTTCGCCCGAGCGCGGATCGCGGATCAGGATCCCGGCATGGCCGACCGGATTGACGTAATCGGCTTCATACCATTCGACCTCGTGTCCGGCTTTTTCGAGATCTTTGACCAAGGCGGCATCAAAGCGCTTTTCCACCTTGACCGTGGCACGGTCGGCTTTATAGGCACGGCCGAAGATAAAGCGCGGACGGTCGAGCGCCTCGGACACCGGCAAGCCCTGCATCGCAGAGCGGATAAAAGTTTGCGCGGTAATTTGCGGCTGCGGATCGCCCCCCATCGTGCCATAGGACATGACGCGGCCGTCATCGAACACCGCCATCGGCGGGTTGAGCGTATGGAACGGACGACGCCCCGCAATCAGCGGGTTTTTCGCCTTGTCATCGAGCGAGAACGAGGTGCCGCGATTTTGCAGCAGAATGCCGGTCTTGGGCAGCACACAGCCCGAACCATATTCCCAGAACAGCGACTGGATATAGGACACCGCACAGCCCTGCCCGTCTATCGCGCCCATCCACACCGTATCGCCCTCGCCAAAGGGCGGCAGCGGCACTTTGGCCGCGCGCTGCATGTCGATGGCGGCTGCCTCTTCGGCAAAGCGGTCATCGGTCAGGAAGGATTGCGGCTCATGCGTCAGATGATCGAAATCGGTTACCACCGCATCGCGGATCCGCCATGCGCGCTTGATCGATTCAATCAGGCCGTGGATATGGGCAAAGCCCTCGTGCTCGCGCAGGTGCAGCTGGTTGTAGATGCCAAGCGTCAGCAATTGGGCAAAGCCCTGACTGGACGGCGGATGGTTGTAAATGGTCACCTTGTCGAGCCGCGCCTGCAAGGGCTTGCGCCAATGGGTCCCGAAACGGGCCAGATCCTCGCGGGTTACAAAGCCGTTCAGTTCGGCAAAATCGGCGGCAATCTCGCGCGCCACATCGCCGCGATAGAAATCATCCAGTCCGGCTTGGGCGAGCTGGTCGAGCGTTTGCGCCAAAGCAGGCAGTTTGCGGATTTCGCCTTCCTTGAAACGCTTGTTGTCCAGCATGAAATGCTCGGCAAAATGCGGCGCGGCATAGACATCCTCGGCATCTTTGATCGCATAATTGGCCTCGCCGCGACTGACCGGCACGCCTTCGCGGGCATGGGTGATGGCTTGGGCCAGAATATCGCGCAACGGCAATTTGCCGCCGATGGCTTTGGACAATTCCAAAGCCGCCTTCCAGCCGCCCACCGCACCGGGAACCGTCAGGGCCGAATAGGTGCCGCGCAACGGCACACTCTCGCAACCCAAGGCCCGATAGGCGGCAATCGTCGCCCCCGATCCGGCATAGCCCGAGGCATCGAGCGCGTGGATTTTTCCGTTGGGTTCGCGAATCAGCCAAAAACCGTCGCCGCCAATTCCCGTCATATGCGGATAGACCACCGCAATCGCCGCCCCCATAGCCACCATGGCCTCGACGGCATTGCCGCCGGCCTCCAGCACCGCCTGACCGGCTTCGGCCGCCAGCATATGCGGTGCGACCGCCGCAGCGCGGCGAAAACGCGGGGAGTCCCTCATGGATTTTGACATTATTCGTTTCCTGATCGGTATCCTGCCCATTCGGGATGTTTGATCCCGCTTTGACCCCATCTCGACGCGGAATAGCGCACGCGTCAAGTGTGATTGCTGCACGGCAGTTGCGCAGGTGGTGAAGTTGTGATTCTTGTGCTAGGCATGTTCAACCACCCGATGAGCGACGGAGAGACACTCGTGAGCGGCAAAAACGGTATCAATTTTCGCAATCTGACCACAGTGATCAGTCTGGCCATTCTGGTCGGTTCCGAAATTTTCGGTGTTGCGCTGGCAGCCGCCTGGGCCATAGCCGGTTGGTGGAACCTCGGCATCGTGGTCGAACGCGGTTTGATGGGCCTGTTCTCGCTGATCGGCCTTTACGGTCTGGTGGTGTTTTTACGCAAGGCTGTCAGTGTCGAGCCGTTGACGCGCTGAGTTTTCAGCATTTTGTAACATTATTACATTTTCATTGAACAGCACAGTCCGAGCTGATATGCTTGTTCCATGAGCCAGCACGATCACGCACCCCACCCTCACCACCATCATGGCGAGTCCCCACATGGTCACTCCCACCATGGACACCCCCACGGCCATGGAGAGGATCAAGTGCGCGCCATGATCGGTGCGCCCTCGCTGATGCGATTGTCGGCGATGCAGCGGTTGGGCGGCGCCTGTGTCTTGAGCGGCGCGCTGTTCGCCCTGCTGTTCTGGTGTCTGAATACGGCGGGGGTGTGAGCATGGGCAAGACTTCCATCCGCTTTCATGATCTGACGCTGGGTTATGACCGCCATCCCGCGGTGCATCACCTCGACGGGAGTATCGAACAGGGGTCCATGACGGCGATTGTCGGGCCCAATGGCGGCGGCAAATCGACCCTGTTGAAAGCCATTGCAGGCGCGCTGACACCGCTGGACGGGCGGATCGAGACCCATCAGCGTCTGGCATGGTTGCCGCAATCGGCCGATATCGACCGCTCTTTCCCGATTACGGTTTTCGATCTGGTCGCCATGGGGCTCATCCCGTCACGCGGATTGCTTGGCCGCATCGGCCGCAAGGACAGCGCGGCCATCGAGCACGCGCTCGATGCGGTCGGATTGAACGGGTTCAAGGACAGGATCATCGGCACTTTGTCCGGCGGGCAGATGCAGCGTATCCTGTTTGCCCGCCTGCTGTTGCAAGATGCGCCGATCCTGTTGCTCGACGAACCGCTGACCGCGCTCGACAGCGCCACCGCCACCGATCTGGTCGCCCTGATCAGCCAATGGCATGCACAGGGCCGGACCATTCTGGCCGTGCTGCATGACATGGATCTGGTGGCGCGGATTTTTCCGCAAACCCTGTTGCTGGCGCGCGAGCCGATTGCCTGGGGCAAGACCGCTGACGTGCTGACCCCCGCCCATTTGCAAGCGGCCCGCCAGATGGTGGAAGCCTATGATCCCTTCGCCGATTATTGCGCCAGAGTGGCATAAGGGCACCCGTGATGCTGTATGATCTGGTTCTCGCCCCCTTTGCCGATTTCGGTTTCATGCGCCGCGCACTGGTGGGCGTGATCGCGCTGGCGCTTGGAGCGGGTCCGATCGGGATATTCCTGATGCTGCGGCGCATGAGCCTGATGGGCGATGCCATGGCCCATGCGATTTTGCCGGGCGCGGCCATCGGCTATCTTCTGGGCGGGTTGTCACTTGGTTTCATGACGGCGGGCGGGCTGGTGGCAGGCTTTGCCGTGGCGCTGCTGGCCGGCGCTTTGGCCCGTGTCACGGTGCTGCGCGAGGATGCGACGCTGGCCTCCTTCTATCTGCTGTCATTGGCAGGCGGGGTGGTGTTGCTGTCGGTCAAAGGCTCCAATCTCGATCTGCTTCATGTCCTGTTCGGGTCTGTTCTGGCACTGGATGATGCGACGCTGGTATTGCTGGTCTCGGCCTCCAGCATCAGCCTGATTGTGCTGGCTCTGATCTTCCGGCCGCTGGTGCTCGAATGTGTCGATCCGGTGTTTCTGGCCAGTGTCAACGGCCATGGCGGGCGGGTGCATCTGATGTTTCTGGGGCTGTTGACCCTGAATCTGGTAGCGGGTTTCCATGCGCTCGGCACCCTGCTAGCTGTCGGGTTGATGATGCTGCCGGCGGTGGCGGCACGCTTCTGGTGTCGCGGCATCGGTACGTTGATCGTCACGGCAACCGGCATCGGCATGCTGTCGGGCCTGGTCGGTATTCTACTCTCCTATCACTCCGGCCTGCCGACCGGCCCGTCTATCATCCTGACGGCGGGTGTATTTTACGCGGGCTCGATCCTGTTCGGCCCGCAAGGCGGTCTGTTGCTGTCTTTGTTCCCCCGCTCGCATCTCCGAGGTTAGTCCATGCAGGTTTTGTTGCGTTTACTCTGTCTGTTGACCGCTTTGTCCCCTATGGCGGCAGCCAAGGCGCAAGGCAGGCTCGAGGTGGTGGCCAGCTTCTCCATCCTTGCCGATATCACCAGACAGATCGGCGGCGAGAGGCTTCATGTCAGCACGCTGGTGCCGCCCGAGGCCGATGCGCATGTGTTCCAGCCAGCCCCGCAGGATGCCAAGCGGATCGCCCAAGCGCGTGCTGTCATCATCAACGGGCTTGGCTTCGAAGGCTGGATGGAGCGGCTGATCAAAGCCGCGGGCGCCAAGCCACGCATCATTCAGGCCAGCAAGAACATCCAGCCCCTCAAAAGCAGTGATCCGCATCTGCACGGGCTTGATCCGCATGCCTGGCACGATATTGCCAATATCAAAATCTATGTTGCGGCGATCCGTGACGGATTGATCGCAATCGACCCCGAGGGGGATAGCCTCTACCGGCAACGCGCGCAGGCTTATCTGGCACAGCTTGACCTGCTCGATGCCGAGATCAGAACCAGCCTCGCCGATATACCGCCCGCCCGTCGCATGGTGGTCACCAGTCACGACGCCTTCGGCTATTACGCCCGCGCCTATGCGATCCGCATGTTGGCCCCGCAAGGTGTATCGACCGAAACCGAGGCCTCGGCCAAGGATATTGCCAAAGTCATCAAGCAAATCCGTACCCAGTCCATTCCGGCCGTCATTCTGGAAAATGTCAGCGACCCGCGCCTGTTGGAGCAAATCGCCAGAGAAACCGGCGCAAAGATCGGCGGAAAACTCTATTCCGACAGCTTGTCTCTTGAAACAGGCCCCGCATCCACTTACATCGACCTGATGCGTCACAACACCAAGACGCTCAAAGATGCCATGATGCCTTGAGTTTGATAGGCTCATTCTCTGCAAGACCCTGCCACCACCGATTTGCGAGTGCCTGACCAATGACCGAGAAAATTCCCGTAACAGTGCTGACCGGTTATCTCGGCGCAGGCAAGACCACCCTTCTCAACCGGATTTTGACCGAGCCGCATGGCAAGAAATTCGCCGTGGTCGTCAATGAATTCGGCGAAGTCGGCATCGACAATGATCTGGTGGTCGGTGCGGATGAGGAAGTGTTCGAAATGAACAACGGCTGCATCTGCTGCACGGTCCGCGGTGACCTGATCCGCATCATCGAAGGGCTGATGCGCCGCAAGGGCCGCTTCGACGGGATCATCGTGGAAACCACCGGCCTTGCCGATCCCGCCCCTGTCGCCCAAACTTTCTTTGTCGATCAGGATGTATCAGAGAAAACCCGTCTCGATGCGGTGATCACCGTGGTGGATGCCAAATGGCTGGGTGAACGCCTCAAGGATGCGCCCGAAGCGCGCAACCAGATTGCCTTTGCCGATGTGATCATTCTCAACAAGATCGATCTGGTCAGTGCCGACGAACTGGCCACAGTTGAAGCGCAAATCCGCACGATCAACCCCTATGCGACCTTGCACAAAACCGAGCGGTCCGCCGTCAACCTCGAGGCCGTCCTGGGGCGCAATGCGTTTGACCTCGACCGCATTCTGGATATCGAACCGGATTTTCTCGAACCGGGCCACCACCATCATCATTCCGCCGAAATCGGCTCGATTGCCCTGACCGTGCCCGGCGATATCAATCCTGAAAAATTCATGCCGTGGATCAACGAATTCACCCAGACCCACGGCCCCGATATCCTGCGCTGCAAGGGCATCCTCTCGTTCAAGAACGAGCCCAAACGCTTCGTGTTTCAGGGCGTGCACATGATTCTGGACGGCGATCTGCAACGCGACTGGAAGCCGGACGAGTTGCGCCAGTCCAAAATGGTGTTTATCGGGCGCAAGCTCGATCGGGCGATGATCGAGAAGGCGGTGGAGGCGACACGCGCGTGAGTACCGCTCCCCATACCAGCCTGACCGCCCATGTGATGCCGATTGAGATAGGCGAACATGTCCTGCGCTGCGGTTTCATCGGCCAGCAACCCGTTCTGGCTTTGGCCGACGGACAGGTCGTGTTTGTCAAAGAGGACGGGCTGACCCGCACCCGTCCGCATGGAGACGCGGCAATTCTGTTGGCCCATATCCGGCATGACCAGATACTGACAGGCGGGGAAGATGGTCGCGTCATCCGCTCGCTGGCAGATGGCCGCATCGATGAATTGGGCAACGAGAAGGGCCGCTGGATCGACGCCCTCACCGCCTCTGCGACCGGCGCTGTGGCATGGTCGACCGGCAAGCACATCACCGCGCGCGACAGCAAGGGCGAGATCCGCACACGCGAAGCGCCCTCGACGGTACAGGGTCTGTCCTTTCTGCCCAAGGGCTACCGTCTGGCCTATTCCCATTACAACGGCGCGAGCCTGTGGTTCCCCAATTCCGAAGCCAATCCGGACTCTCTGGAATGGAAAGGCTCGCATATCGACATTTCCAGCTCGCCCGATGGCCGGTTTGTCGTGACCTCGATGCAGGAAAACACCCTTCATGGCTGGCGGTTATCAGACAAAAAAGACATGCGGATGTCGGGCTACCCCGCCAAAATCCGCTCGCTGTCGTGGTCGCATGACGGGGACTGGCTGGCCACATCGGGGGCGGAAGCGGCCGTGATCTGGCCCTTCAAGGACAAAGACGGCCCGATGGGCAAACCACCGCGGGAATGCGGCGTACGACCTGCCAAAATCACGCAAGTGGCGTTTCATCCCAATGCGCTGGTTTTGGCGATCGGCTACGAGGACAATTGCATCCTGCTGTGCCGCCTGACCGACGCCGCCGAATTGCTGGTGCGCGTGCCTGTCAAAGGTCAAGGCAGCATCACGGCTTTGGCGTGGGACAAGACAGGCAAAAAACTGGTTTTCGGCACCTCCGAAGGTGCGGCCGGATTGTTGACATTGCCTTAAGACATCAGCCGTTTGCGTCAGACATGTTGGAGCGGCACAAGCACTCCTGCCTGTCGGGCCGCTTGCGCCAAGGCCTCATCCAGCGTTGCCAAAGGCAAAGCCCGCCGCTGCGCCAATTCCAGATAGGCTGCATCATAGATTGTGAGGCGGTATCGGTCGGCTAGATGAACAACGGGCGTCCAGATATGGGCCAAACTCTCCGGATCAATCTCGATGTCCAGCAAGGTTAGTCTTTGCAAAGACTGGTCCCGATAATCTGCATCAATCCGGCGCCGCCTGATCGCCGACTGAAAGCCATTGGCCATCTCGTAACGCCATAAAGCGGGCACAACGGCCCCGTGATCGACAACCTGATCCATCATCTGCATGACGCGAGGACTTTGCTCGTCTTCGAAGTGCCAGGACAGGACCACCGAAGCATCCAGCACCAACATCAGCGGCGGCCTTCTTCGATTAAGTCCTTGATCGATGGACCCGCAAGGTGCACGCCTTTGCTACTGGCAATGATGGCATTGGCGGCATTGCGTGCGGCTTGGCGATCACGCATTTTATCTTCGCGTACCATCCGCGCCACTGGCTTGCCGTGGCGGGTAATGACGATTTCCTCGCCTTTCTCGACGCGATCCAGCAAGGAGCCCAAGGTGTTCTTGGCTTCAAACGCCCCGATATATTGCATGAGAGTCTCCAAAAAAATCTAGCTTAAGCTAGCTTAATCGGATCCGGTTTTCAATCCCGCTCACACAAACAAAAAGGCGGCGGACCGAAGCCCGCCGCCTGAAACCCTCTATAAAACAGTTTGGATCCCTGTTCAGCGCACCAGCACGTTGCGGAACTGCCACGGGTCGGAGGTGTCGATATCGTCGGGGAACAGACCGGGACGTCCGGCCAGCGGGGTCCAATCGGTATAAACGCCAATCACCGGCCCGAGATAGGGCATCTGGACTTCGAGACAACGCTTGAAATCGATGTCGTCGGCTTCGACGATCCCGGCTTTCGGGTTTCCCAGCGCCCAGACCATGCCGGCCAGAACAGCCGAGGTCACCTGCAGGCCGGTGGCGTTCTGATAGGGGGCAATGCGGCGGGTTTCCTCGATCGACAGCTGCGAGCCGTACCAATAGGCGTTCTTGCCATGGCCGTAGAGCAGCACGCCCAGTTCGTCGATGCCGTCGACAATCTCGGTCTCGTCGAGAATTTTCCATTCCGGCTGGCGCTCGCCTGCCTGACCGAACATTTCGTGCAGGGACAACACCGCATCATCGCAAGGATGATAGGCGTAATGGCAGGTCGGACGATAGACGGCTTTGCCTGCCGCATCCTTGACGGTCAGATAGTCTGCAATCGAGATGGATTCATTATGGGTGACCAGAAAACCATATTGCGATTGCGCGGTCGGCGTCCACGAGCGCACGCGGGTATTGGCCCCGGGCTGCAACAGATAGATCGCCGCACCGCAACCATCCTGATGGGTTCGGGCATTGTCGGGCATCCATTGTTCATGGGTGCCCCAGCCGAGTTCGGCAGGCTGGAGGCCTTCGGAAATAAAACCTTCGACAGACCATGTGTTGACGAATGTCTGGCGGGGCTTTGGCGCATTGGCGCGCTGGGTGTCGCGCTCGGCAATATGGATGCCCTTTACGCCCAAAGCATGGGCCAATTGCGCCCATTCCTCGCGGCTCGACGGCTCTGCGCCCGCATGGTTGAGATCGGCTTTCAGGTTCAGCAAAGCCTGTTTGACAAACCAAGACACCATGCCCGGATTGGCTCCGCAGCAGGACACCGCCGTGGTGCCGCCCGGATGGGCGCGACGCTCGGCCAGCACTGTTTCGCGCAAGGCATAGTTCGAGCGGCTTTCAGGCCCCTTGCTGCTGTCGAAATAGAAGCCCAGCCAAGGCTCGACCACCGTGTCGATGTAGAGCACATCCAGCTCGCGGCAATAGCGCATCAGATCCAGCGAGGAGGTATCCACCGACAGATTGACGCAGAACCCCTGCCCCTTGCCTTCGGTCAGCAGCGGGCCGAGCAGGCTCTGGTAATTGTCCTTGGTCACCGCCTGCTGGATGAAGCGCACACCGGCTTTGTCGAGCAAAGCACGGTCGGCATCGGACGGGTCGATCACCACCAGACGCGAGCGGTCGAATTTGAAATGGCGTTCGATCAGCGGCAGCGTACCGCGTCCGATCGAGCCGAAGCCGATCATCACAATCGGCCCATCAATGGTGGCGTAAACGGGATGTGCAGTCATCATCAGGTCCTCTTGAAACGAAAAAGCAAAGCGAGGGGCGGATCAGCCGCCCAGAATTTCTGCCACATAGGGGTTGCTGGCGCGTTCCGCACCGATGGTGCTGGTCGGGCCATGCCCGCAGATGAAGGCGAAACTGTCATCAAGCGGCAGCAACTGGTCGCGGATCGACGCCATCAGCGTAGCATGGTCGCCGCCTTCGAGATCGGTGCGTCCGACCGAGCCGCTGAATAAAACATCGCCGACCAGCCCGAAGCCTTCTTCGCGGTTGATGAAGGCCACGGAGCCAGGCGAATGGCCGGGGCAATGCAGGATATCGAAGGTCAACTGCCCGACACGGACCTGATCACCCTGATCAAGCCAGCGATCGGGGGTCAGGGCACGGGCATCGAGAATGCCGAATTGCACACCGCGTTCGGGCAATTGCCGCAGCAGGAATTCATCGGCCTTGTGCGGACCCTCGACCGGCACGCCCAAGTCTTCCGCCAGTTGCGCGGCCCCTGCGGCATGGTCGATATGGCCATGGGTGATCAGGATTTTTTCGACACTCACGCCCATTTTGGCAATCGCATCGCGGATGACGGGCAGATCGCCGCCCGGATCCACGACTGCGGCCTTCATGGTCGCCGAGCACCACAACAAGGTGCAATTCTGCTGGAACGGCGTGACGGGAATGATCGCCGCACGGGCTTTGGGTTCGCTCATGATCTCGTCCTCATTCTCGCCTGTCATGCCATCGTCACAGAGCCGCCCCAAAACGCAAACCGGCCCCGAAGGGTCGGGGCCGCCTTACCCGTTAAGGCTGGTTCGCGCTCAGATAATATAGGATTTCAGCGGCGGAAAGCCGTTAAACGCCACCGCCGAATAGGTCGTGGTGTAAGCCCCCGTCCCCTCGATCAGCAATTTATCGCCGATCTCGACACTGAAGGGCAGCCAATAGGGCTCTTTTTCATAGAGCACATCCACGGAATCGCAGGTCGGGCCGGCCAGCACGCAAGGCACCAGCTCGTCACCGTCACGCTCCGAACGGATCGGATAGCGGATCGCCTCGTCCATGGTTTCGGCCAGACCGTTGAACTTGCCTATATCCAGATAGACCCAGCGGACCTCGTCGTCCTCGGCCTTTTTCGACACCAGCACCACTTCGGTTTCGATCACGCCGGCATTGCCGACCATGCCGCGACCGGGCTCGATGATGGTTTCGGGAATACGGTTGCCGAAATGCTTGGACAAAGCACAGAAAATGGCATCGCCGAAGCTCTGCACACCCGGCACCTCTTTGAGGTAACGGGTCGGGAAACCACCGCCGAGATTGACCATCGAGAGGTGGATCCCGCGCTCCGCGCATTGGCGGAAGATGTCCGCCGAGGAGGCCAGAGCCTGGTCCCATGCTTGCGTATTGGCCTGTTGCGAACCGACATGGAACGACACGCCATAGGCATTCAGGCCAAGACGATGGGCGGCTTCGAGCACATCGGGGGCCATTTCGGGCACGCAACCGAATTTGCGCGACAGGGGCCATTCTGCCCCCGCACCGTCGCACAGGATGCGGCAGAACACTTTGGCACCGGGGGCAACGCGGGCGATTTTTTCGACCTCGGCCACGCAATCAACCGCAAACAGTTCGACGCCCATTTCAAAAGCGCGCGCGATATCGCGTTCTTTCTTGATGGTATTGCCGTAGGAGATGCGGTCGGCAGTGGCACCGGCGGCCAGCACCATTTCCATTTCCTGAACGGAGGCCGTGTCGAAGCACGAGCCCATCCGCGTCAGCAAACGCAGGATCTCGGGAGCCGGATTCGCCTTCACCGCATAAAACACGCGGGTATCGGGCAAAGCGCGGGCAAAGCGTTGATAGTTTTTCTGGATCACTTCCAGATCAACGACAACACAGGGGCCGTCTTCACGACGGTTGCGCAGAAATTCATGGATACGTGCTGTCATGGCACGAACTCCCCTAATACACAGGACGCCTCAAGCGTCCTAATCCAGAGCCCCGGCTGACGGTCCCGCAATTCCGCGCGTTGGAAACGCAGAATCGGGTCAGGTCACCCGCGTGTGCTGCCTTGGATTGGAAGGGAGTGATCCCGTCCGCACGCCTGGCAAGATGGACAAGCCTCTTCGGTGAACCTGCCTTTGGAGGGCAGATCGAGACCAAAAAAGCCCGCTCCGTCGTTGCTTTAAGTCGCGTCCCCCGGGGAGAACGGGGTGCGCCGGTTTTCGCCTCCGGCTGCCAGTTGATTATCGCCTGATCTCAGAAGTCCGAGATTTCGACGGGCGGCTGTCCGGCCTCTTGTCCGGATGCCCACCAACTGACACACGACCACAGGCACGTGCGAAATTGGGCAGGGGGATAATTAAGACCAAAGCCACCCCCGATCAAGCGTTTTTTTCGATTCTTTTCGAAAGATTTTTATTTTGTGACAAAGCCATGAAAAACAAGCAAAAAATCCGGAATTTAGCACCCTGTTTCTGGCAGGGTTTTCCACTGTCTTTGAGCTGCCGTTTTATGCCGTCGCCCCGCAACCATACAAAAGCCGGCAAGCCCGACAGGTTTTGATGATCCGGCAAAGCGGGATTTGGCCTGATCATTCTGGCAAACACGGGATAATCTTGTATAAGGAAGATGAATTGACCTTTCTCGTTGCGGCAAACAGCCGCCACGTTCCGGTTCGGAAAGACATGATGATGATTCTTACCCGTCGCGCCCTGATCGAATGCCTCGGCACTTTGGCCACTGCTGTTTTGGCCGCTCCGGTCGCCCATGCCCAGCAAACCATAGCGTCAGAACCGGTGGCCAATGCCAAATTCGGCTATAGCGATGTGGTACGCAAAGCCCGCGATCTCGGCATGGCGGGCTATGACAACACCCCGCCCGCTTTGCCCGACGCGCTCGCCAAACTCGATACCGACGCCTATCGCGACATCCGGTTCCGGCCGGAAAAGGCCTTGCTGAATACACCAAACAGCGCGTTTCGGGCGCAGATGAGCCATTTGGGCCCGCTTTATAAACGGGCTGTGACTGTCAACGTGATCCGTGACGGCGTGCCGACCTCGGTGCCCTATTCTGCGGCTTTGTTCGATTACGGCAAAACCAAATTCGAGCGGCCCTTGCCGGTCAATCTCGGTTTTGCGGGTTTCCGCCTGTCTTTTCCGCTCAATGATCCAAGAGCGCAGGATGAATTGGTGTCCTTCATGGGGGGCAATGCGTTCCGGCTTTTGGGGCGCAATCAGCGGCTTGGCCTTTCGGCACGCGGCCTCACTATGGGCGCGGGCGGCACCGAGCCGGAAGAACTGCCGCATTTCCGCGAATTCTGGATCGAACAGCCCAACAACCCGGATCGCGTCACCCTCTTTGCCCTGCTCGACAGTCCTTCGGCGACGGCTGCCTATCAATTCATCGTCTATCCGGCGACCGAAACCGTGATCGAGGTGACGGTGACGCTTTTTCCGCGCAAAGCGCTGACCCGTGTCGGCATCGCGCCTTTGTCCTCGATGTTCGTCGCGGGCGAGAACGACCAGCGGATCAGCGGCGATTTCCGGCCCGAGCGGCATGATTCGGATGGCTTGCTGATGCAGACGGGCGCAGGTGAATGGATCTGGCGGCCTTTGCGCAATCCGGCCCAACAGGTCATGTCGGGTTTTCTCGATACCAATCCGCGCGGTTTCGGGCTGATGCAGCGCGACCGCAATTTCGAGCATTTCCAGGATCTCGAACAGGGCTACGAGAACCGCCCGAGCTATTGGATCGAACCGCGCGGCGATTGGGGTGACGGCCGGATTGATCTGGTCGAACGTCCCGCCGGCGACGAGAGCAGCAGCAATATTACGGCCTTCTGGACCCCGCGCAATCCGCTCGAAGCGGGCCAGAACCAGACATGGAGCTACCGCATCCGCACCACCAGCGCCGAGAGCAAGCTGCATCCGGCGGGCCGTGTGTTCAACACCTTTGTCACCACGCCGCCCGCACGCGAGGCCGCACCCGCGGGCACCAAACGCTATATTGTCGATTTTACCGGCGGCAATCTGTCCTATTTCTTCTCCGCACCAGATCAGGTCAAACTGGTCGCCAATGCCTCGGCGGGCAAGATCGTGCAAACGGTCCTGACTCCGAATCCGCGGATCGAGGGCTTCCGCGCCACGCTGGATATCGCCTTGCTGGCGGGTCAGAGCGGCGATATGCAACTCCATCTGAAAGCGGGAAACCGTGCCGTCAGCGAAAGCTGGAACTATCCGGTGAGTGCCGACTGACAACTGATATCTTGTCGGCAGCGCGGGCTTTGTGCGTGTCAGCTTAGAGCACATCGCAACCGTGCTGCGCTTCGCGGCGGCTTACGCCGATCAGCCAGACGGGTTAGAGACTGTCAATGCGGGCTGGCCCGTTGCACGGGATACGGGCAGAGAGATGAACGACAAACAGATACGCGGCAAACCCATGTCCGCGCAATTGCGCGAGACAGACCGCGACCGTTTGATCGGCATCGGCCTGATCTGTTTGACACTGCTCAGCTTCGCCTTTCTCGACAGCATCGCCAAGCTGTTGTCGCCGACCCTGCCCGCCTTGCAGATCATCTGGGCGCGGTATGCGGGCAATGTGCTGCTGGTCGCCGTCTTCATCAACCACCGCACCTATCCCGGCGTGCTGCGCACCAAAAAGCCGAAGATCCAGTGGATCCGTTCGACCTTGCTGCTGTTGTCGACCAGCATGAATTTTATTGCGCTCGGTTATCTGCAATTGGCCGAAACCTCGGCGATTGCCTTCACCATTCCGCTGTGGGTGGCTTTGCTGTCGGGGCCCTTGCTGGGAGAAACCGTCGGGGCCAGACGCCTGGCGGCCATTGCGATCGGCTTTTTCGGCGTGCTGGTCATCACCCGTCCGGGGTTGGGCATGATGCATCCTGCCGTGTTGCTGTCGGTGTTCGGCACGGTCTGTTACGCGCTCTATGCCATCGCCACCCGCCATCTGGCGGCGTATGATTCGCCACAGACCACCATGGTGTTTTCCGGCCTGTCAGGGGTTGTGCTGTTGACCCCCGTGCTGCCCTTTGTCTGGCAGACACCGCAAACCGTGCCGGAATGGGCCGGATTGTTCGGCATGGGCCTGTTTGCCAGTTTCGGCCATTATTGCCTGATTCTGGCGCATCAACGCGCCCCCGCCTCCATCCTCTCGCCTTTCACCTATACCCAATTGGCGTGGATGATCGGCTTGGGCTATCTGCTGTTCGGCGATCTGCCTGACATCTGGACGCTGGTGGGGGTGAGCATCGTCATTTGTTCGGGGCTTTATCTGTTGTCGCTCGAACGCAACAACTCCGCGGCCACCTCTCCTTCGGCTTCGCCCGCCGGGCATGACTGATGCGAGCCCGCGATAAACAATTGACGCGATGGGCGCGGGCCGCCATTTTGGCACACCGTGATTTTGATCCCTTTTTTCGGAGTTCTTCTTGATGTCCCCACTCATTGCCGCCACCGAAGCGCTGTTGCGCCATGCCCCCGTGATACCGGTCCTGACGGTGGAAGGAGCCGGGGATGCCGTGCCGCTGGCAACCGCGCTTGTGGCGGGCGGTTTGCCGCTGCTGGAAGTGACCTTGCGGACCGAAGGCGCGTTGAAAGCCATCACCGCCATGGCCAAA
>Ga0214921_10005884_pt1 | contig 17110 bp, 11 predicted proteins | sample LL1505_MetaG_FD_177992 | JGI IMG/M metagenome (GOLD analysis project Ga0214921, IMG submission 177992) | Freshwater microbial communities from Lake Lanier, Atlanta, Georgia, United States - LL-1505 | ecosystem: Environmental > Aquatic > Freshwater > Lake | place: USA: Georgia | collected...
TCTTCAGCATTGTTGAGTGCATAATTACCATTGACTACAATTTGCTGTAAATTATTTTGAAAGGAAACGTTAGTGAATTTAATAATAGAATCATATAAATACACCACACCATCTTTATTGACATCCCAATTCGAATTATTATAATGAAATTCAGAAGTATCAAAGCTCATCTGAATCAAATCCTTTTTGAATACAAAATTCGTATTTAGGTTTGAATAGATATAGCTGTTTGTGTCTTGCATTTTCACCTGCAAATTCCCTTTATTTTGAGCAACAGAACCCTTCACAGCAAATTCATTTATAAGCAAGGTATCATTGCGTGAAAGCTGCGATATTCCTAGCAACAAATCGGCCTTCAAATTACTGCTCATATTGGTTTTAAAGGTCAAATCACTTAAATAGTAATTGTTGTATCTGAAAGTTTGTACATAACCAATATTGTCAAAAATATTATTCTCATTATCGTATTTACCTTGTAGTTCAAACTTATCTAAATCAATATTAGGAAAGAACATTTGAGAAATATTATACGTATTTTTCACCTTGATGTTGTATACAAAATTCTGTTTAGGCAGATTTGAATAGCTTTGGGTATAATAAGCGGGAACAAGCTTATTCACTATATTTTTCACGCTTTTATCAAGACTTGAAAAATTGAAATCACCATCAATAGATGCACTTAAAAAATCGGAATTAATACTCAATTTCTTTCTCGAATCATTCATTGAACTGATGTCTATATGATTGATAGTGTGCTCTGAACCTCGGTACTCGAAATAGGTATTACTAATGTTCAAATTACCATTGTTATGGTCAAAATCCTTTATCCTAAAATCGCCATTAATATGGGTTTGTAGATTTATGTCTTTGTCCCAAAAATGCAGTTCTTTTAGTTTAAGTCTATCAATATCGCTTTTAAAAACAAATTCTGGAATGGCCTTGTTAAAATCCGCCTTTCCAATGATGTTGAACTTAACATTTTCGTCATCACAATTCATTTTACCACTAAAATACTTCTTGTTCAATAAGCCACTAAAATCAATATTGTTGTATTTGTATTGGTTAAAATCCATATAGGCAATTTGGGTATTGATATTGACATTTATATGCTTTGTGTCAAAACCCTTTCCTTGGACAAATGACTTAAGAGTTGTATATCCTATCAATTCTCTTTGATTGATAAGCCCACCTAGATTGAAATCTTTCAATTCTAAGTTTCCAGAGTATGATGAACGATCAGGATCGAAATCAGGGAGCTTCATATTCAAATCCGTTGTGATTTTGCCATACACAGTTTCAATTTCACCATAGCTTACAAAGTCATTAATAAAGCCTGTATAATTGCCTTTGTATTTTACTAAACCAAGTAGATGAAAAAACTCATCAGGTAGATTATAATTAATTATCTTCTCAATTTCATTTTCAATACTACTAGCAAAATCAGTTTGTACATCTATAAATGTTTGGTCGATATTGGGCAAGCCATTTAGTGCCAATTGGCCTTTGAATCGCGTATGAGTAGCATACCTCACATCCAAATCTTTCACTTTAAAATTATCAATGGTACCGCTCAATTTGCCATTCAATATTGCTTTGTAATGAAATGTATTTAGCAAAGGGGCAAAGAATGCAATGTCTTTAACATCAACTTCACTTTCTTTGATATTGCCTTTCATATAAACATTGCTAATAAAATTGCTAGCAACAGAATCCCAGCTATCATATTTCAAACTAGCGTAGTCCTTGATTATACTGTGGTCAGTTTCCAATCGCATTTTATCAAACTCCATCAAGGTTGGACAAATGGTGGTAATGCTTTTCATATTTTGTATAGCAAAACCGCTTCGCTCGACACCACTAAAGGACCTCATTTTAAAATGAAGCGAATCTTCGATAATCTTAAAATGCTTTGCCCTAAGTTTGATATTGCTAAAACAAATATTATATGGATCGAAGCCTTCAGGAGAAAATTTTTTAGTTGAGTCAATCAAATGAAATCTAGTATTCTCTGCCGTTATATCATTAAAATACAACTTAAATTTGGGTGCATTTGGATCGATTATAGTATCAAGTGGATTGAAGATATTAAATAACACATCAATGTTAAAAGTCTTATCGGGGTAAGTTACAATTTTACATAAGGCACCATTTACATGCACATCATCCAATACAAACCTCATGCTGTCTATTTCCACACCGGCTATATCAAATTGCAAGTTCTTTACAAAAAAGAGCGTATCTTTCTTTTGATCGCCCCAATAAATATTATCAATGCTGAAATAGGTCCAACCATCATAATTGATTTTATCAATGGAAATTTCAGTTTTAAAAGCCCCTGAAAGCCATTTATCAACCCTATGAATAATGAAATTTTGAAATGGGGTACTGTTAAAAACAAGGTAAACCAATAGCATGAAGGCGAAGAATACGCCCATCAATGTGTATGATATTTTGACAATTAGCTTTCGCAAATCGAAGCGCAATATAAGCTTTGTAAAATTTGATTACTTAATTAATATGAGCCTTTTGCCTTGGACTGTCCAATGCAGAAACCCATGCCATTAGATTGGTCAATTTCGTGCCGAAAATACACCCAGATAAAACAATTGAAAATATTCATCCTGAAATTTGTTAATACCTCAATCGCATACTCACTTTATAGCCAGAACGCTTGTCTTCTTGTGAATTGATATATGTATTCTGAGAAAAAATAAGCCCCAAATCTTTTTGATAAACTGCCGTTTTCTCAATTTCCTCAATGGCATTTAGGGTGCTATAAGTAACGGTGGCAGTTTGTTGAAAGGTGCTATCATCCCTAACATAAGGCACCCCAACTGATTGATATTCGTAGGTTTCAGGTGCCAAATTGTTAAACAAATTTCCTTTCCATTTTTTACCTTTTGATACAGGAAAACTCAGTTTTACAAAATGTATTCCGCCCTCAACCATTTCAATATACTCTTTGTTTTGTATCACAAAATAGGACTCTCGCTCTATCCATTCTGTTGAATCATGAGTTCGGACAAAGCGCAATATTCTATAGGTGGTAGGATTATTTGAAATGAGTGTATCAAACTTTTGTAATAACTGAAAACGAAAGGTATCAATCTTACCTGTATTATCATTATATGAGATGGAGTCTACCCAATACACATGGCTTGTACCAGGTTTTATGGGATAATAATAGTAGCCATAGTCCAAACTAGGCTGCTCAGTGCTCTTCTGACAAGCTACCAAACAAAGCGCTACTATTATCCCATAGTAAAATTTCATGTTTTACACCTCAAAACTTGATTGTATCCATCCGCCACCTATCACATCATTGCCATCATAAAAAACTGCCGATTGTCCAGGAGCAATGGCTTTTACATGGTTATTAAAAACCACTTTCATTCGGTTATCCTCTTGTTCAATTATGCCAAAACCGCCTGCATCTTTATAACGAATTTTAGTAAGTGCTTCCATTGGGCTGTCAATACTGGCAAATTTACCCATATTCACATTGCGCACCCACATGCCTTTGCGCTGCAATTCCTCTTCCCTACCCAATACAACGGTATTACTTTCAGGTTGAATTTCCAATACAAACATAGGTTCGCCAAGCGCAATTTCTAAGCCCTTACGTTGACCAACTGTATAAAACGGATAACCTCTATGCTTGCCCAAAACCTTGCCTTCGCTTGTTATAAAATTTCCACCATCAAGTCTTTGTTCCAATCCGTCTACTTTGCGCTTTAAGAAACCTCGGTAGTCGTTATCAGGAACAAAACAAATCTCGTAACTCTCACTTTTATTAACCATTTCAATAAATCCACGGTCTAAGGCCATTTGTCTGATTTCAGTTTTACGAAAACCACCCAGTGGGAAACGGGTGCGAGCAAGACTTTCTTGGCTCAAGCCCCACAAAACATAAGATTGGTCTTTGTTTTCATCCAAGCCTTTTGAGATGACATATCGATTGTTTTCGTTTCTCACTTGGGCATAATGACCTGTGGCAATAAACTCGCAATCCAATTGCTGCGCACGTTTTAGCAATGCCTCCCATTTGATATGCGTATTGCACAGTACACAAGGGTTGGGCGTGCGTCCTGCCAAATACTCCTCGATAAAATTGTCGATAACAAAATCACCAAACTCATCACGAATGTCTAAAATCAAATGATGGATGCCATGTTTAACAGCAATGGAACGTGCATCATTGATGGAGTCAAGGCTACAACAACCTGTTTCTTTTTTGGAACCTCCGCTGTTTTCGTAGTCCCAGGTTTTCATTGTTACACCAATTACTTCATAACCTTCTTCGGCAAGCATCACTGCTGCCACGGTACTGTCTAAGCCCCCGCTCATGGCCACTAAAATTCTTCCGTGTTTACTCATATTTTCAAAACAAAGCAGGGTAAATAGCCCTCTTGATTGATGTTGCAAAAGTAATTGCTGAAATGGAAATTACCTAACGAGTAAGAATTTGTTAAGATAAAGGAATTGAAATTATTAACGACTAGGTATTCCCTTCCATGGAGGGGCTAGGGCTATGTAAAAAATTACTCTAAACTCTAATTTCCTAAGTATTTAAAATTACAACTCAACAATGATATATTTGTATTTGAATATGATTCGTTAATATGAGTGATGAAGAAAATATAACAAAGGAACCTGCTGCTGTTTATCACACAGAATTGAAAGTGTTTAATTCTTTTGAGGAACAAGAGGCCTATGAAAGATGGGAGATGGCAAAATTAAGTCCTGAGCAAACCTTGATACAATTAAGGAAATTTATAAATATTGCTTATGGTATGTATGGTTACAATCCCAGCGATTTACCTATAAAACATGATATTGAAATACAATGAATATATTCGATACATACACCCACGATTTATTGCACCAATTAAATCTCAATGAAGTTCCATATATTGTTGTGGGAGGTTATGCTGTCAATTACCATGGATATAGAAGAACAACTGGAGATATTGACATTTGGATTAAACCAAGCAATGAAAATAGTAAAACCCAATTATTAATAGCACTAAAGAATTTAGGAATAACGGAGGATAAACTTCAAAAATTATCAGAAATAGACTTTACTTTACCTACTGTTTTTGTAGATGGCAAAGAACCCTATAAAATTGATTTTATGACAAGGATTTCGGGTGTAAATTTTGAAGAGGCATGGGATAAAAAAATAATTGCGGAATTAGATGGTTTAAAAATTCCATTCATACACCTTCACCATCTCATACTTTCTAAAATAAGTAACAACAGAACCAAAGATAAGCTTGATGTGGAAGAACTTCAAAAAATTCAAGAGCTAAGAAAGAACCTTTAGGTTTAATTTTTTACGACCAAGGTATTCTTGTAATACAAATACAATACGAATGGGCAACAAACTTCAAAATCAAAATAGAACCATGAATGCATTCCCCTCCTTGGAGGAGTTAGGGGAGGGTAACAAATAAACATTCTTAATTTAAAACTCAAAATCCTCCAAGCCATAACTCGTACTTCTTCCCCCTGCATTTTCTTGCACCAATATATCTTTGCTTATCAAATCTTGTATATCGCGCAAGGCTGTATCAGCTGAGCATTTAGCTATCTTAGCCCATTTTGATGAATTTAATTTTCCATCAAAGCCATCAAACAATTTGTTTATCATCAAGCGTTGTCTGGTATTGATATGCGTATGTTGGTGCTTATCCCAAAATCGTGATTTATTCAATACGCCTTTCAAAACCTTATCCGTTTCGTTCAAAGCCTTGTCTAAACATTTTAAATACCACACAAGCCATTTGGTAATATCTAATGTGCTTCCATTTTGTATCTTCTCAAGTATATCATAATAAGCTTTTCGCTCCAATCGTATTTGTGCCGACATGCTATAAAATCTTTGTTGATCGCCATCAGACCTAGCTAATTGCATATCTGCTATAGCCCTTGCCATGCGGCCATTGCCATCATCAAAAGGATGTATGGTAACAAACCAAAGGTGCGCTACTGCCGATTTTATCACCGCATCCAAATCATCTTTGGCATTAAACCATTTCAAAAAAGTTTTCATCTCTTTCTCCAATACCTTGGCATCGGGGGCTTGATAATGCACCCTTTCTTTACCCATGGCACCCGACACAACTTGCATAGGACCTTTTTCATTATCACGCCAATCTCCCACTGTTATCTTGAACATGCCACTTCGGCCCGTTGGAAACAAAGCCGCATGCCAAGCAAACAAACGATTTTTACTTAAAGGCTTATTGTATTTTTGGGTAGCATCAAGCATCATCTCCACTACGCCATCTACGTTTCTATCTGCAGGCATCAAACCTGCTACATCCATGCCCAATTTAAGTGCTATAGATGAACGAACCTGCTCAGGATTGAGCACCTCTCCTTCTATATCTGAGCTTTTCAATACCTCAAGGGTAAGGGCTTGTAAAGTGGTTTCGTTTCTTAAGGCAAAACCTAATACTTCCATATAACCTTTCAATCTCCCTTGTTTATGCCACACTGCAGAAAGCAATGGCAACAAATCATCGTTGTTCCAAGTAAAATTGGGCCATCCCTTTATTTGGTATATGTACTTTGCCATATTATTCTCCGCATTTTTGCGGTAAATATATACCCTATTCTCCGCAAATACAAATTTATTCTCCGCAAATTTGCGGAGAATAAACCCATTATTCTCCGCAAGATTATACGAAGAATGCGGAGAAAAGAATATAAAAACTACTTAACGCCTAATTTATTCAAGGCTCTTTGGTATCGAGCAGCGTTGTTATTGTGTTGGTTTAAGGTTTCAGCAAAGGCATGATAACCGCTAAAATCTTCCTTGGCACAGAAATACAAATATTTTGTATTGGCCGCATGAAGCACTGCATCTATGGCAATAGCTCCCGTCATGCATATTGGACCAGGTGGAAGACCCTTGCTGATATAAGTATTATAAGGTGAATTAATAGCAGTATGATATCCTGTAACCCTTTTAATACTGTAGTCATTCCAAGCAAAAATAACCGTTGGATCGGCCTGTAGTGGCATTCCCATTTTAATTCGGTTAAGATACACACTGGCTATATTAGGCATCTCATCTGCTTTGTTTGATTCCTTTTGTACAATGGATGCTAAGATACAAACCTCTAAAGGCGTCAAACCTTTGGTGATGGCTAAAGTACTGCGGTCTTTATCCCAAAATTTCAAGCTTTCAGCTTTGAGTTTTTCAAGCACTTTTTCAGGCTTGGTATTCCAATAAAAATTGTAGGTATTGGGTACAAATAAACTGATGAAAGTTTGATGGTTGAGTTCGTATTTAACCTGAGTGGCAGTATCCATAAATACTTCCATAAAATGGGCCGAATCCGACTCGAAATATTTTGAGAAGGTCTTGGCTATTTCACCCAAATTATTTGCGTATTTTAAAGTAACATTAACCGTGCTTTGCCTCCCCGACTTGAGCAATTTTATCATATCAAAATTACTCATCCCCCCTTCGATTTTATAACGACCCACTTTTAGTCTATCGTCTAAATTAAGCAATCTCGACAAGCGCCTGAAACCATCCGCATTCTGCACCAATTGCGAGCCTTCAATGCGATTGATAAACATATCATAGGATTCGCCTGTGTGCACATAGATATAATCCGTTTGGCCTTTCTTTAGGCTCACATTGGCAGCAAACACATCATCATAGAATCGCCAAGCCGCAAAAAACAGCAACAAGGCCACTCCCAAATAGATATACTTTAATACCGCTCGTTCTCGTGTCATAAATTCGTTTGCAATGAAACGAATATTTTCGAAAGTTTATACATCATGGCTAATCCTTTCGACAATATGCTTTAATTACAATCAATGAACTAGCTGCTTGGAGCACTATACTAAACAACTTCTTCAATTTCATCTTCAATCAACACATCTTTTTCGATGCGAAGGTTGTTGATGATAAAGGCCTGACGGTCCATTGTGTTTTTACCCATATAATACTCAAGCAGTTTTTGAATGGTGATATCTTGGGTTAACAATACAGGTTGCAAACGAATGTCTTTACCTATAAACATTCCAAACTCATCTGGTGAAATTTCTCCCAATCCTTTAAATCGGGTAATCTCTGGTCGACCGCTAATTTGTTGTATGGCTTTTTGTTTCTCGTCTTCGCTATAGCAATATATGGTTTTTTGCTTATTACGCACCCTAAACAAAGGCGTTTCAAGAATGTATAAATGTCCGTTTTTAACCAAATCAGGGAAGAACTGCAAGAAGAAGGTAAGCATCAACAAACGAATATGCATACCATCCACATCCGCATCGGTAGCAATTACAATCTGGTTGTAACGTAAATTCTCAATACCTTCTTCAATGTTTAAAGCATGTTGCAACAAGTTGAACTCCTCGTTTTCGTACACTACTTTCTTTGTCAAACCATAACAATTTAATGGCTTTCCTCTCAAACTAAATACCGCTTGTGTTTCTACATTTCGGCTTTTAGTAATTGATCCACTTGCTGAATCTCCCTCGGTGATAAACAAAGTCGAATCATACCTACGTTCGTTCTTTTCATCATCCAAATGGAAGCGGCAATCTCTTAACTTTTTGTTATGCAGGTTGGCTTTTTTAGCGCGCTCATTGGCCAATTTCTTAATACCCGCCATATCCTTACGCTCACGCTCACTTTGCAAGATTCGTTTTTGTAAAGCATCTGCAACTTCTTGGTGTTTGTGTAAGAAATTATCCAATTCCTTTTTCAAGAAATCGGTTACAAATTGTTTCAAAGTAACATTGCCTTCAGGAGATATGGTTTGCGAACCTAATTTGGTTTTGGTTTGCGATTCAAAAACGGGTTCTTGAATACGCACACTCACCGCAGCCACAATGGAGGCGCGGATATCGGCCAAATCGAAATCCTTTTTATAAAACTCACGAACAGTTTTGGCAAATGCTTCTTTAAAAGCATTTAAGTGTGTTCCTCCTTGAGTGGTATGCTGTCCGTTTACAAAGCTGTAATACTCCTCACCATATTGATTTTCGTGGGTGATAGCTACTTCGATATCATCTCCCTTCAGGTGAATGATGGGATAACGAAGCTCTTCTTCATTGGTTTTGCGTTTTAATAAATCAAGTAAACCACCTTTTGAAAAATACTTCTCGTTATTGAAAATGATGGTTAAACCTGCATTTAGGTAAGCATAGTTCCAAATTTGATTTTGGATAAACTCGTTTACATAACGGTAATTTCTAAATATCGAATCATCGGCAAAATAGGTAACCAAGGTACCATTAGGCTCCATGGTATCAGTTATTTTGTGGGCTTTCTTCAATTCTCCGAATTCAAATTCGGCCAACATTGTTTTGCCATCGCGGAAAGATTGCACCTTAAAACTGCTCGACAAGGCATTTACGGCCTTGGTTCCCACTCCATTCAATCCTACTGACTTTTTAAAGGCCTTCGAATCGTACTTACCCCCAGTGTTTATCTGCGAAACGCACTCAATCACTTTGCCCAAAGGAATACCTCGGCCAAAATCCCTCACAGTTACTTTATTATCAACTATCTTCACTTCAATGGTCTTACCATTCCCCATCACAAATTCGTCAATCGAATTATCCATGATCTCTTTGGCAAGCACATAAATGCCATCATCCATTGATAAACCATCTCCTAGTTTACCAATATACATTCCCGGACGTAACCTGATATGCTCGCGCCAATCGAGCGAGCGAATACTGTCTTCGTTATATATTACTACCTCTTCTGCCATACTTTTTGCTTAAAAACGAATGGCAAATTACAGCATTTTTGTTTTTTGAGGGCTTCAAACTTATCAACTAAATTGTGGATGATACATTTATTCAGGCAATCGGCTAGTTCCTGTTTACCTGTTAATGATAAGTTTTTGGCAAAACTTAGACTTTTCAGAAGTGATTTCAACTAAATAAATACCTTGGGCTAAGCTGCTAATATCCAATTGACTTGAAGTCGATTCTGGTTTTGTTTGAAGTAATGTTTCCCCTAACATATTTCGTAAAATAATGTTTGAAGGCAATGCAGAGGTAAAGACATGAAGTATCTGATTTGCAGGATTTGGATACATTGTAAAATCATCTTGAGGAATTTGATCAAACACACCTGAACTTGCATCGCATTTTAGCTGATTGATATAGGCCCATAATTCGTTGTCGAAAGGGGAAAAAGCAGCCGCCATATCATAAGCTGAGGCTCCCACTCGCACCACTAACATTTTCTGACTTGGCACTACGTAAATTTTCTGGTCATTTTTACCCAAAGCAGCAAACATATCCGCAGGGGCATTGCTGAATAAAGGTGCATTGAAAACAATCTGAGAAGATGGTGCCATAAAACTGGCCTTCCCATTGAGCCACCACAAATAACCGTAAGACAAATTAAAGTTCTGTGAGGTATTACTCATGTCATGCAAGTAATTGGTATCACTTAAAATGGTATCATTGGCCCAAATACCTTTGTTCACAACAAATAATCCAAATCGAGCCATGGACCTAGCTTTGCTATAAAATACCCCATCATACCATAAACCTGTCATGCCTATGCGACTTCCCAAAACTGAGTTTGTAAATAATGTAAATGATTGTCCACCAACCTTACTCAAAACAGCCTGCATTTTCCGGTAAGGACCCGTGTGATAAGCCCATCTCGTGCCTGCATCTACTTTATAGGTTAAACATGACCTCGCTGTATCTTCATTATCACATGGCAATTTGGGCGATTCATCCAAACCACTCGTCATAGTAATTAGATGTCTTAATTTTATCATTCCCTCCTTTTCAGTTGGAGCGGAAGTCCAGCCTTGACCAAGGTATTTTGAAACACTATCATTTATATTTATGAGTTTCTTTTGTTGTGCGATACCTGTTAAGGTAGCTGTTAAACTCTTTCCTGCAGAAGCCCAATAATGAATTGAATCTACAGTAAAAGTACCAAAATATTTTTCCAAAACTATCTTACCATCCTTTAATATGATAAATGCTTGGGTATTTCTAGACTCCAGATAATTAAACAAAGAATCAATTCTGTGTTGACACCATTGCAATCTAGAAGGTGAAAGGGTATCCCAAGTATTGCCGTTTAAAGGCGGAAAATAAAGGCTTTGTGCCCTAACATTCATATTTACAAAAACCATCAAAAGGAGTATTATTTTTCTCATAATAAAGTTCATTGAGCTCTTAAGACTGCTAATGTAAGAATTGGTTTAATTAATATGATATTATTTAACGTGAAAGGCTTTTTGACCTTGCATTGAAACTTGTTTCAATATCAAAATACTTGAGTGGTATATACAGGCTCTAAATTTTCCATTATTTTGCGTGCAATGAGAACCTACCTATTAAGTATATTTTGTCTTATTTCCCTTTCAATTTCGGCACAAGAAAGGTACTACTTCGTTCAATTTAAAGATAAAGATACGAGCATTTATAAACTATCACAGCCCGATAAATACCTATCTGCAAAGAGCTTTGCTAGAAGAAACAAATATGGAATAAAGACTACGCTTTCTGATATTCCTGTTAACAATAATTATATCAAACAAGTGATTGAAACCGGATGCACTTGGCAGGGCGTTTCTAAATGGTTGAATGGCATCAGCATCATTGCAAAAAAGGACAGCATCAAAAATATAATTTCTCTCCCTTTTGTAAGTGCTGTAAAAGAAATTGGCAGGGTGAATATTGCAGAAGATGATGACAGCGAAAAAAACGATTTTGCTTTGAGCGATAGGGTGAATATGCTAGAATCAAAATTTAGTAAAGAAGCTCGCGACACCAATTTTTATGGCAAATCATACAAACAAACACATTTGATAAATACTGAAGCTTTGCATCAAAAAGGTTTTATGGGTGACCATATACTCATAGCCGTTCTGGATGCAGGTTTTGCACAAGCAGATAATCAACCTACACTCAAAAAATTATTTACCGACCACCGCATTATTAGCACTTGGGATTTTGTAGAAAGAAACGAGGATGTATACGACAACGACCAACATGGTTTGGCTGTGTTGAGTTGCATGGCTGCCAATGAAAAGAATGTATTAGTAGGCACCGCACCCAATGCCGAATATCTATTACTGCGCAGCGAAGATGCCACAAGTGAGTATCCTATTGAAGAATACAATTGGACCGCAGCTGCCGAATATGCTGATAGCGCAGGAGCAGATATCATCAATTCATCATTAGGATACACCAAATTTGATGAAAGTGTTTACGGACATAAATACAAGGAACTGAATGGCAAAACCACTGTAGTGAGCATAGCCGCTAACATGGCTGTTGAGAAAGGCATCATTGTATTGAACAGCGCAGGCAACGAGGGTAACAACCTATGGCAAAACATTGCTACACCTGCCGATGCTGAAAACGTTATTGCAGTGGGTGCAACGGATGAAACAGGCGATTATGTTGGTTTTAGCTCTGTTGGATTAACAGCAGATAAACGTATAAAACCTGATTTGGCTTGCATGGGTGAAGATGTGTATGTAGTTTCAAAATCAGGTAATATTTATAGAGGAAATGGAACCTCTTATTCATGCCCTATTTTAACAGGTGCCACAGCTTGTCTGCTGCAAGCCTACCCGCAAATGTCCCCAGCTCAACTAAAACAAATTATACAATTAAGCGCCAACCAATATTACGAGCCTGATAAATACTTGGGTGCTGGTATACCTGATTTTGACCTAGCTCTCAAATTAGCCAAGACATACGATAAAGACACACTGCTTGATGTGCGAGTTTTGGATAATAATAAAATGCATATTTCATTGTTCTTGAAACAAGCCCAAAAATATGAGCTTTCAATACATGCACCCATTGAAAATAAAATTTGGAGTGACAATATTAAAAGCAAACAAAGTGGTCCGATTAGAGTGGGTATAAAACAATACAAAAAACTAAAAAAAGGATTCTATTTACTCAAAGTAAAAACCCAAGATGGCATCTATCAATATGAGTTTAATAAGGGGTAGTTTATTAATAATGTTAAAAACATATTGATATATTAGATGAAATTTATTAGAAATTATCTACTTGCCTCTTGCCAATATCCTAACTCCTTAAAAGATCAAAACCCTCTCAGCATCTCTTCCAACTCAGCCTCAGTGTGCACCAATACTTCTCGAGCCTTACTGCCCTTGAATGGACCCACAATACCGGCTTTTTCTAATTGGTCTATCAATCGGCCTGCGCGGTTATAACCTAAATTTAGCTTACGTTGAATCAAAGAGGTTGAACCTTGTTGGTGAACCACAATCAGGCGTGCCGCTTCTTCAAACAAGTCATCTCTATTGCTGCTATCAAAGCTTTCACCTCCTCCAAAATCTTCACCATCAATTTTGACTTCTGGCAACAAATAAGGCTCATTGCCATTTTGGTTTCCTATGAAGTTTGCTATTTTTTCAACCTCAGGGGTGTCAACAAAAGCACATTGTAAACGCACCAAATCATTGCCATTGCTATAAAGCATATCCCCTTTTCCTATCAATTGGTCAGCACCATTGGCATCAAGAATGGTACGTGAATCTATTTTTTGTGAAACCCTAAATGCTATACGAGCAGGGAAATTAGCTTTAATTGTACCAGTAATAATATTTACAGATGGTCTTTGGGTAGCCAAAATCAAATGTATTCCAACTGCGCGAGCCAACTGCGCAATACGAGCAACAGGATACTCAACTTCTTTACCTGCAGTCATCATCAAATCAGCCAACTCATCTATAACTACTACAATATATGGCAAGAAACGATGCTCTATTTTATCCGTAGGTGGCAACCTGCGTGAAATGAACTTGGCATTATATTCCTTTAAATTTCTAACCTGCGCATCCTTCAACAAATCATATCGATTGTCCATCTCCACGCACAATGAATTAAGGGTATTTACCACCAATTTGGTATCAGTGATAATGGCATCTGCATCACCCGGAATTTTAGCCAAGAAATGCCTTTCAATCATTTTATATATGCTCAACTCCACCTTCTTTGGATCGACCAAAACAAACTTAATTTGAGAAGGATGTTTTTTGTATAGCAAAGAAACTAAAATGGTATTTAAACCAACAGACTTACCCTGACCTGTAGCACCTGCCATCAGCAAGTGTGGCATCTTGGCTAAGTCAGCTACAAACACTTCATTGGAAATGGTTTTACCAAAACCTATAGGCAAATCCATATCTGCATTTTGAAATTTTGCAGAGCTTAATATGGCTCGCATAGGCACCATAGCTGGATTGGTATTTGGCACTTCAATACCAATGGTTCCTCGGCCTGGAATAGGTGCAATGATACGAATACCCAATGCCGCTAAACTGAGTGCAATATCATCTTCAAGGTTTTTTATCTTGGCGATACGCACGCCATCTTGTGGAATGATTTCGTACAAGGTAACAGTAGGTCCAACCGTAGCAGAGATTTTTTTGATACCAATGCTGTAGTTCTTTAAGGTCTCTTCAATCATCTTGGTTTTCTCGCTCAATTCATCTTGCTCCACTTTTCCTTTGGCTTCGCCATAGTCGTTTAGGAGTTCGATGCTAGGGAATTGGTAATTGCTAAAATCCAAAGTAGGGTCATACAATTCATCAATACCATAATGTTCTTTGCGCACGGGCACTTCCTCTTCAGGCACTTCATTCACTTCAAGCACCAATCCGCTTTCGGTTTTAAGCGAGCTTGGCTTCTCTTCTACTTTTGCAACAATAGGTTCGATGTATGGTTCTTCCTGGGGCTCCTCTATTTTAGGGTTTATAGTGATGCTACCATGTATTTCTTCATGTTCAGGCTCTTCAATAACTTGTAAAACAAAATCATCTTCATTCAATGGAATTTCATCAATGGCCTTTGTTTTGGGTACACTTGGTTTGATGCTATTTTTCTTCTCTTCTTCTTGGGGCAATGGAATATCTTCAATGATGGATTTTGCTTGATATAATTTAATATTAAAAACCGCAATTAAAAAAACCAATGCATAAGCCAATAAAAGCAGACCTGTTCCTAATCCACCTAGTAAGGTCTTTAGGTATAAATATCCAAAATAACCAAAGCTTCCCCCTAAAACCGGATTCACATCACCCAATAAAAAACCCATGGTTAAGGATACCCATACCACTCCAAAAAATGAATAACGAAGTGTTTTTACGATAGGTATAGGTTGATGTTTAGCTACCAAATAAATACCCAATGAAAGAAATATGATGCTAAAGGCGAAAGATGAAATTCCAAATCCTCTGTATACAAAAACATAACCCAACCAAGCTCCTAATTTTCCTAAAATATTTTCAGCAATTTCAGGATCGATTTGGGTAAACATATACCAACTTAAGTTCTGGACTAAACTTTGGTCGGCTTGCCAAGTAAAAAGAAATGACAAACAAGCAATGAATAGGTACAAGGCAAATAAAACGAATACCACACCCATGGCTCTTTGAAAGCGCTCATCAGCCATGAAGGCAAGGTATTTCTTGTCTTTTTTTATGGGTTTCTCAACAACAGGCTCTTTCTCTTCAAAATCCTGAACATCACCAAACAATATCTTATTTTCTTTTGCTTTCTTAGCCATAATACTAGAAGCGAAAATAAATTCTTTATTCCGCTGAGATTTTTTAAGTTCTAAACAAAAATGTTGATAATCAAATTTAATTAACGGAAGCAGTGAATGCGAATTGCAGAATGACAATGAAAGGTAATTTGCGAAATGACAAAAATGCGAAGTGATTGTTCAACCTTACGTCATAGTGAGCGGAGCGTAACTATCTTTCAAGTATGATTAAAATTAATAAAAATGCGAAGTGCGGATTGTCAAAAATGCGAAGTGATTGTTCAGCTAGTACGTCATTATGAGCGGAGCGAAACTACCTTTCAAGTATGATCAAATATGAAAATGAAGCCAATAATTAATAAATTCAAAAAACTATTCATCAAAAATAATTCTCTTAAAATCTACAGCATATCCAGTAAAGGAGCCAATCACCCCATCAATGTTTGATTTAACATTTCCAGGTGTAGCAAATGGTCCACCATTATTAGCAGCTCGCCCAAAACTTTGCCAAAAACGAAATTCTTTTCTTCCAATGGACGTAAAATAAATATTCAAGGTATCACCTCCTTCAAAGGGCCTTAAAAACTCTAAAGGTATAACACCATTGTTTACAAACTCATCATCAAAAGTTCGGTACGAATCTGCATTACCCCAACCAAAAAGCACCGAATCAGGATTATTGCGCAAAGCCATACGGTAGTTGTTCTGCTCTGGTCCATCATTAAACCAAAAGCTCAAATAGGCATTCTTTTTACCTGTCTCACCAATACCATCATACCTTACTTTCATACTATCAATAGACACTATAGGTGGTATATGTGTTCGAGCCGCAATCACCCTACCATCTGCTAGGCTTATTTCTAGCAAATAACTGGTATTGGCAGTAGCTCTAAACAAAGGATTTAAATACATACCACTGATGCTTTTACCAATGCTGTCTAGGCCGGGAATATTACCTAGATTACTCAAATCAGCAAATGTGTATCGGTTGGCCTTATCAAATAAAGTATCATTATTTATTATCTTCCCAGGTGTGATATAAACAGTAGCTCCTTTAACCCCATTGAAACTTAAATCTGGTTTAAAATAGTCGATGGTGTTAGAAATAAAAACATAATTAAGCCAAGGCGAATAGGTGTTCACACTTGCCTCTACCACAAGCTGAGGAGTGCTAGGTGGCAAATCAACCTCTATCTCCTTTTCGCAGGCCGATAAGGTGATAATGAGAATGGACAGTATGTATAAAATATGCTTCATTTAAAATTTAAAATTCCATGCTACACTCAGTAAAATAGGAAATAAATATACCATATATGCCTTCACTTCCAACTTGTCAATATCTGGTAAAAAGTAAATAAAATAAGGATTAGCACGGTTGTAAATATTGTAAATACTAAAATTCCAATTGCTCTCCCATTTATCTGTTTTATTAGCTACATAGGTAAATGAGATGTCTGCACGATGATAGGCTGGCAACCTGTAATCATTAATTTTACCATACACATCAATGAAAGTTAGTTCAGGTTTATTTTGTTCCACGTTGTAACCCACTCTATATGCATA
>Ga0214921_10005885_pt1 | contig 17109 bp, 15 predicted proteins | sample LL1505_MetaG_FD_177992 | JGI IMG/M metagenome (GOLD analysis project Ga0214921, IMG submission 177992) | Freshwater microbial communities from Lake Lanier, Atlanta, Georgia, United States - LL-1505 | ecosystem: Environmental > Aquatic > Freshwater > Lake | place: USA: Georgia | collected...
AAATCTAACTTTACAAAGTATCACCGATGTTTCTGCTTCCTTTACTTTCTCAACTGTTGCAGGTGCAACAAGTTATTTAGCGAGTACAACAACTGGAATAACAGGAGCATCAATAAGTTCTCCATTAGTAATGGCAGGATTAGCAGCAGGAACACCCTATTCGGTTTATATTCGTACTATCAATCCATACGGAATGTCATTGCCATCGAAAAATATTAGTATAACAACCAAACCAACATATAATCCTACTATAACAACAACTGTATCAGATGTATCAGCAACAATAGTTTTTCCTTCTTATTCTACTTTATCTTATTATTCCGCATTAGCAACACCAACATCAGGTGGAAGTACAATAACAGTAACCTCAACAAACGCTGCTTTAAGTATTACTGGTTTAACCGCATTTACCAGATATAACATGCAATATTTAATAACAAATATATCTGGACAATCAAACCCGTTTTTTTCGAGTTATACGACAGCACCAGCTGCACCAACAAATCTATCATTATCGAATATAACAGCATCATCAGCCTCATTGAGTTTTTCAACAGCACTTGGAGCAACAAGTTATTTAGTAACTACATCATTAAACGCAGTTACAATATCAACATCAAGTGGAACAACGTCACCATTCAATATTAGTGGATTATCAGCAGGTTCGAATTATTTATTAGGATTACAATCGATAAATCCAATTAGTAGTGGATATTCACTAACTAGTTTTATAACATTAAATACTTTAACAAATGCTCCGACTGGTTTGTCAGTAACAAATACTACTTATAATTCAACAACAATAACGTTTTCTACTGTAGCAGGCACAACAAGTTATATTGCTACTGCCATACCTACACCTTCAGGAACATCAGTAACTGCTGCATCAACAAGTTATCCGATTATAATAACTGGCTTGAATATTCTAACAACATATAATATAACAATAAAAAGTAAAAATAGCGATGGCGTTTTATCTAATCCAAGTTCTACAGTTAATACAACAACGCTAGATATTATTACAATAACCGGATTATCGTATTCTACAGATTCTTCAGCATCATATAATCGTATATATAAGTTTACCACTGGATCAGGAAATATAAAGTTTTCACCAACATTAACAGCACAAGTATTGATAGTTGGTGGAGGAGGAGGAGGTGGAATTGGTTATCCATCAGGATATCCTTATGGAGTTGGTGGTGGTGGTGGTGGAGGTGGAAGTGTAGGATATGGATCATTAACTTTTTATTCAAATATTAGTTATATTATATCAATTGCTGATTCTCATGCTACTTCTAACACAAAAGGTAATAATACAACTATTTCAGGCGGAGTTAATGGTCAAAATGGATATATTAATGAAATAGCATATGGGGGAGGAGATCCAGCAATATCTGGTGGTAGTGGAGGAGGTGGTATTTATAATAACAGTCTTGGTGGTGGCGTTATTACTCCAGTTGGTATTTTAACTTATTTAGGAAATTCTGGAGGAGCAGCTGGAGTACAAGGTAGTTATCGTGGAGCTGGTGGTGGTGGCGGTGCAGGTAGTGCTGGAAGTTCAGCAATTTATGAAATTGGAGGTTCTGGTGGTTCTGGTTATACATGGACAAAAGCAGGTTTATCATTAACTGTTGGTGCTGGAGGACAAGGAGGATCGGCTCTTTCAGAGGTTTATCAAGGTCAAAATACTCCAATAAGTTTTAATACTGGAAATGGAGGTAGAGGAGGATCAGTTACTTCATATGCTGTTTATGGAGACGCAGGAGCTAGTGGTATTCTAGTAATAGCATTTAATTTTTAGTATATAATTTATGTACTTGGAATTAATATAATTATTATTTTATCTGATATATACCTATCGGTAATTTATAGAAATTTGGATAATAAAACATAAATAAACAATTAGATTTAATTTATTATTTATAAATTAACCTTTAATCTCCAGGCGAGAATTCGTCTGGAGATGTGCATAGAATTCCTTACCGTGAACGGTAAGGAATTCTAGGTAAAGGCATGCCAAGTTTCCAGAATGTACTTATTTAAGTACATTCTGGAGAACTATGGTTAAGAAAGTTATGAGTCATATTAATAAAAATACCAACCAGTACCCCTCTACAAAAAATTGATTATTACTTTTAAAGTTGATTAATAGAAAGAATATATAAGAATAATAAAATCAACAATGAATGGTTATTTAGAAATTATCCTCGGTCCTATGTTTTCAGGAAAAACCACATATTTAATTAATAAATACAATGACTATATGAAACAAAATAAAACAGTTGCTGTTATTAATTTTTCCGATGATACTCGCTATCATGATAAAATGCTTTCGTCCCATGATAAACTAATGATACCTTGTGTATTTTCTAGAACAATCGAGGATTTATTAAATACGAATGATATACAAAACTCGGATGCCATATTAATAAACGAAGGACAATTTTTCGAAGATCTTTATGATAGTGTTATTTACATGGTAGAAAAACTAAACAAACGTGTATATATATGTGGACTAGATGGTGATTTTAAAAGAAAAAAATTTGGTACTATTTTAGACCTCATTCCGTTAAGTGATAAAATAACAAAATTACAGTCAAAATGTCATACTTGTGATATTCCAGCCCTCTTTTCACATAGAATAACACAAGAAACATTGCAGGTTGTTATTGGTGTAGATAATTACATTCCTCTTTGCAGAAATTGTTATTTGGATCAAAACTATGCATAAACGTTTTATTGAAACAATATAAAAAATATGGTGTATTGATTACAATATTAAATAACTTAATGTCTAGCGAAGGTGAGGTTATTAAAAAGAAGAGAGGCAGAAAGCGAAAGGAACCTCAGGAAACAATTTCAAATAATATTACTATTATAATAGAAGAACCGGATGAATCACTAATTACCGATATTCAACCAAATATTGTTCAAGAACAAACTTGTAAAAAGCGTGGCCGAAAACCAAAGGGTGGTAAACTATTAGAAAAACCCCAGGAAAAGAAGGATCCAACAAAACCAATTGCGAATATAATATTACATTTAAAATGTTCGATGCAGGATTTGAATGAACATAATACAATTATAAATAAAATTGTTACTGATCCGTTGTCTTATAATCCAATTGTTCCCCCGAATATATTAACATATAATTCGACGAATATGAACATGTTTTCTGAATATAAATCAGCAGAAATAATTAATGACGTAACTAATTACGCAGAAAAAAAATCATTAGCATATACTGATATTGATAAAAAGGAGATTATAAATACTTCTATATGTTCATCTTGCAGTTTAAAGATGGAATTAAAGGAAAAAGACGAAGAGGATGATACTGATGATATAAATATAAAAGATGTAAATTCAAAATTGCGAAAATTGAAGGTGCAATTTTATAAGAATACTAATCAGGATAAAAAATCCGCTTGCTTTTGGTGTACCTACGAATATGATAATCCACCATGTTATATACCTAAATATGATATTGATGATGAAGTATTTGGTTATGGATCATTTTGTAGACCAGAATGTGCTGTTGCTTTTTTAATGAAGGAAAATATAGATGACTCGACTAAATTTGAGAGGTATCATTTATTGAATAAGATTTATAGCAAAATATATAATTTTAAGAAGAATATAAAACCAGCACCTAATCCACATTTTTTATTGGAAAAATTCTATGGAAATATGAGCATTCAAGAGTATAGAAAATTATTGAAAACAGAACATATGTTATTGGTTATAGATAAACCAATGACACGAATTTTACCGGAATTACATGAAGATAACGAAGATTTTATAATGAATATTTACGGAAGTAATAATACGACGCAATCAGGAGTATATAAGGTGAAAAAACAGAGTGAAAAACAGAGGGGACCTAGTAAAACAAATATAATGAAGGAGAACTTTGGGCTCTAAAATAGGGAAACCAAGGTTCCCCTATGACCCCTCCTTTTATTAGATTATAAAGATGCTATAAATTATAATGATACTAGATTACACCGGTGCCATTTCCAAATTGTATGGAAAAATACAATTTGGAAAATTATATAAATAGTTTTGCGTAAAATAGTAAAATGATACGTCGATATCGAATAAATAAACTTTTGCCATTTTTAGTTCGTTCTTGTCATTCACATAAGACAACATTTCCACAACGTCATAATTTATTAACAAATGTAAGCACGAACCTATTGTTATCAAATATTCAAAATTCTATTGAGAAACAAAATAAAATATTAGAGGAAATAAATGAGAATATAAAATTGCAAAATCAATCGCTATCTTATATTTTAATATACATAATGGAAGATCAAGATTTATAATTTTATTGCAACTAATATAAAAATATTTTTTTATTATTATAAAGACAATGGAGAATGAACGGTTACGTATGGATTCAAGTAATCGGCCAGAAACAATATCCTGCTATTTAATGGGTGGATTAGGAAACCAACTTTTTCAGATATTTACTACATTAGCATATGGTCAACGTTTTAATAGACAGGTAATTTTCCCTTATTCGGATGTATTAACCGTCGGAATAAATAGACCAACATATTGGGAAACGTTTTTGAATCCATTAAAAAATAATACAACGTTTAATAAAAGTTATGGGTTTGATAACAATGAACTAATGATGTTTCCAGTATATAGAGAACCATTTCACCATTATCGTACTATACCAATTGCCACTGATAAAAAATTAATACTATTTGGATATTATCAGAGTTATAAATATTTTGAGAAAGAAAAGGATCAAATATTTTCATTAATAGGATTGGAAAAACAACAGGAACAAATTAAAAGAGAATTTTCTGATTATTTTGATAAAGAATATGATACAATTTCGATGCATTTCCGTTTAGGAGATTATAAAGAAAAACAGGATTTCCATCCTATTATGCCATATGAATACTATGAGAATGCCATGTTTAATATTTTATTATATCGAAAATATACGAAACCATATAAGGTATTGTATTTTTGTGAAAGAGAGGATAATTCTACTGTGTCGTCACATATAGATCGATTGAAGATTAAATATAATGCTGTCCAATTTATTAAGGTTGATGATTCGATTAACGACTGGAAACAGCTATTGATAATGAGTTGTTGTAATAATAATATAATTGCGAATAGTTCATTTAGTTGGTGGGGTGGTTACTTTAATCTAAATCCAAATAAAATAGTATGTTATCCGAATATATGGTTTGGTCCAAAAGCAAATAATGATGTTAGTGATATGTTTCCTATATCATGGAGTTTTATAAAATGGTAAAAGACATAAAAAATTGATTTTATTATAAAATATATTTATTATTATAAAATCAAAGAGAAAGATGACAACCATTAATGAAAATTACGCGGCCCTTTTGCAACTACCAATTGTAAGGAAACTTAAAACAAAAAATGCGAAATTGAAGAGTGAGATCAATGCATTAAAAGCATTGATTTATTCATTGCCTGAATTTCGCTGTCGTTGCGAATGTTATATTAATAAAGATTGTTTGAATGAGAAGATTGTAATTAAAACAGAAAAGGGATCGGTTTCTCAAGAAACAGAACCAGATTTGATAGTTGAAGATATTGACGAAGTTGTTTGTGTTCCTAACCCGGATATTAAAAAGGTGAATATTGTTTATGAAATTAATGAAATTGATTCGACTATTGTTTCGGATTCTGTTATAAATATCAATAAAGCTGAAGAGGAGGCTGAAGAGGAGGCTGAAGAGGAAGCTGAAGAAGAGGCTGAAGAAGAGGAAGTTGAAGAGGAAGCTGAGGATGAAGCTGAAGAAGAGGAAGCTGAAGAAGAGGAAGCTGAAGAAGAGGAAGCTGAAGAAGAGGAAGCTGAAGAAGAGGAAGCTGAAGAAGAGGAAGCTGAAGAAGAGGAAGCTGAAGAAGAGGAAGCTGAGGATGAAGCTGAAGAGGAAGTTGAAGAGGAGGAAGCCGAAGAGGAAGCTGAGGATGAAGCTGAAGAAGAGGAAGTTTTTGAAATTACTATCGATAATAAATCATATTATACTACAAATAAAATTAGTGGAAAAATTTATACAATTGATAAAAATGAAGAGGTTGGTGATGAAATAGGTGAATTTAAGAATAGTAAGGCAACATTTTATAAAAAATAATTATTAATCTCTATTCGTGGATAAATATATTTATGCACGAAAAGAGATTAAATCCTATATATTCGTTTTCTAGTATATTGTTTTTTATTTCGTCGAATAGTTTTACGTTTAGTTCCTCCAGTTTTTTTATTTTTTGTTTTTAAATTCCTAATAAATTCTTTTAATATTTCAAACCGCAAAATATTCTCATCATTATTACGTTTATCTTTTTCATTTATTGATACGCGATAGGTAGATAATCTATTAATCTCGGCATCGATTTTTTCAAATACAGATTTGTTTACTTTTCCTTCTTCATTGTAATAGTCATCATTTACTAATTTTTCTATTTCTCCTGTATTATTAGTTGTAATAAATTCAAATAATCTTTTGAGTAAGGTATTGTTTTTTTCTAAAAAAAAATAAAGATTCTTTTTATTTATGTCATAATCCTTAATTTTACTTTTAAATCGCCCCTTTAATAATTCATCAAAAAAAGTACCGAATATTTGCTCGTAATTATTTCGCGATTCATAATCAACATCATTATAGTATTTATTTTCTTTTTCTCTTTTATTTTTTAATTCATCACTAATCTTTTCTTCTGCTTCTATTTCAGTTTTTTTTCTGGATGTTAATTTTGTTTTAGAAAATAGAGGTTTTTTTTCTATTTGCCCTTTTTTAATTACTATAGTGGGATTTTTTCTTTTAATTAATTTTGATAATTCATTACCTAAATAATCGCTATAATTTGCACATTTAATATTTTTCTCTTCCTCAGGTTTTAATTCATCTTCTATTAATTCAACATCAAGATATATTTCAAAAGGAGTAGAACCAGCCTCATATTCATTATTATCGCCATCTAAACCAACATATATTTGTTTCATTATATCGGAACCGCAAGTTTTAACATAACATTCATTTATTTTTCCAAAATCAACCGTTGGATCATATTTTTTAAATAATTTGTTTGAATTATTATTTCCCTTGCTATTGTTTACCGGTCTTTTTTTATCGTCGTCATTAAGTAAATTTTTATATTCCGGATGATTTAATATATCATTTAACCATATAACTTTTTTTAAAGTATACAGTTTTCCAGATATTTTCAAAACAGTTGGTTTTCGTGTTGTAAATGGATTAAAGAACAGTGCCTTTAATGATCTTTTTCCCACTAATAAATCATAAGAATTATAATGATTATTTACAGCAGGATATCTAGTTGGTAATAAATATTTTAACATTAACATAATATTATTATCAATAACCTCTTTCTTCTGTTCATTTTTTTTATCTTCATCTTTGTCGTAGCTATATTGAGATAAATAAGCAAATCTTTTTAAGAATGAATCTTTTTTAAAAAATGTTTTGACTATTTGCACATAAGTTAAGGACCCTAAAACAGACTCTGTATATTTAATATTATATGTGAAAAAAGGTTTTTGATCTGGTCTTATTGTTGTAGTTAATTCTTTCAACTCTGGACTTGAAATACTACTAAATGTTAATATGCTTTTTTCGTAATCTGTTGCAGTTGGTATATTCGTGTATAATGTAATTTTAATCTCTTTAATTTGTGTTGAATTTGACATATTATATTGTTATCTATAATATGTAAACATTTTAAGGGAACCTAGGTTCCCTTAAGATCCCTCCTAATTAAGGGAACCCAGGTTCCCTTAAGATCCCTCCTAATTAAGGGAACCTAGGTTCCCTTAAGATCCCTCCTAATTAAGGGAACCCAGGTTCCCTTAAGATCCCTCCTAATTAAGGGAACCCAGGTTCCCTTAAGATCCCTCCTAATTAAGGGAACCCAGGTTCCCTTAAGATCCCTCCTAAATTATCAGAAGCAAGGTTCCCTTAATTAAGTATGAAGATTAAATGTTAATCTCTATTCGTGAATAAATGTATTTATGCACAAATAGGATATGGGTTATCCAGTCTTTTGTATCCAAATGGATACAAAAACACGGATAGACCTTAATAATTTTATTCTAGATAACTATTGTTAAGTCAATCAGATTTCCCTTAATAAGGAGGGATCTTAAGGGAACCTAGGTTCCCTTAATTTAGGTTCCCTTAAAAAGAGAAACTTTTATAACTATCATCCGCATCTTCTTTGATTAATTTTTTCTCCTTCGCCCTTTTTAATATACTTTTTGCTTTTTGCACATCTTCTTCAGTTACTTCAGATCCGTCATTTTCTAATAATGAAATATGATGATCTCTAAATTCTTCAGATAAAACAAAAAAATTACTTTCTTCATGAAATAGAAATTCAGTAATTATTACAAAAATAAGTGTTATAAACAACGCAATATATATATCTCGAGTGCCCATCCATGCAATAGCAAATACTAATATTTGTCGACTAAATGTATATTTAAAATATGATTCTAAAGTTTTACTTAATTTAATATTGGCAAATTTCGAAACAATATTCAATGTAATTATCATTAATCCGGCAAATATCTTACTATTGTTTAGTGCCTGAACATGATAATGTACGTAACTGACTAATTGAGTTAATACATTTTTACTTTGTTTCTGTTGCTTATTCTTTCCCATTATAAAATTTAGTGATATTTATTTCCTTATAAGATTATTTTCTGTTTCTATTTTTTGTTCAATAATAGAATATTCACAAGTGTTTAAGCAAGGATTACAAAACCCTCTCCTAAATTTTATTTCAGGAAATACATGTTCAGTCATTTCATAATTAACAGATGTTCCTTTATTCATAAGTTCTCTATTAACGCAATTGTTTTTTCTAAACTTTTCCTTATTGGCATCATTGCTACATAATATATTATCATTTCCATATACGTCAGCATAGTTCATCATGCTTTCTTTCTTTTTTTTATCACCTTCGTGTACTAAATAATTATCTAAATAATCAAGATCATTATCATTGTTATTATCTCCATTGTTTTCATGTACAATGTTTTCCATATTTTCGATTTGATTCATATTTAGCATATGTTCAACAATATCTGATTGATAATAAAACAATATTAATAAACAAATAAATGTTCCCAATAGCTTATCAATAAATGTGTAAAAAATTATAATACATACGGCTAATAGTTTTCCTAAAATAGTACTGCTAAATCTAACAAAGCTTTTAGAATAAGAACTTAATAAAAATATAAGTATTATAGGAATAAATTGTGCTATTGTATATTTCATATTATTTATATAATATAGTTATTTTATTTGTTTAATCTTAAAAAGGCGTAAAAATAAAATCTATTTATTTTTTAAGTATTCATAAATTATTTTTTAAAAATGTCTTCTTTAGTAACATCCGCATCTCTTTGGACAAATGATGATAATGCTTCTAAAAAAAGACAGTCTACTATGAGAAAAACAATAAAACTGCGACCGGATTCTCAAAGCATATCCGATGTTGATTATGAAGGTGAAACTGATAATTTGAAAAAATTACAGCCAGCTACAATCGAGGATCACCAAGATGGTTTAGAAAAACGTAATGTAAGAGTAAATGAGCTTTTAAGCAAAATGACAACAACTGATACAACAACTATTGATAAAATGGGAAACTTCTCACCTATAACGCCGCCATCTCTTAATGTAAAACGAGATAAAAGTGATGATACAGATATAAAATCTTACACACCCGAAATGCCTTCTTACTTACAGGCAATGAATGATCGTAAAAATATTGCTGGACCATACAATGCGAACAATACCGGATCTGTGAATTTAAGTAATTATCAACGTAGTTATGAACCACCTTCTCAAATAGTAAATAAACCATATTATGCGAATATGGGTATTGGGCAGAATGTATCAGGCGGTAGCGATAGCAAGTTAATGGAAAAAATTAACTATATGATACATTTATTGGAAGAACAGGGGCATGAAAAAACAAACAATATTACCGAGGAGTTTATCTTATATACTTTTCTAGGAGTATTTATTATTTTTGTTGTTGATTCTTTTTCTCGAAGTGGGAAGTATGTTCGATGAAAAGGGAACCTACGGTTCCCTTTAAAACCCTCCCTTAATAGGTGGTTTTGTATCTTTATACATTTATAAATTTTCATTAATAAAAGGAGGGGTCTTAGGGGAACCTTGGTTCCCTTAATTAGGGGTTTTGTATCTTTATACATTTATAATTTTTCATTAATAAAAGGAGGGGTCTTAGGGGAACCTTGGTTCCCTTAATTAGGGGTTTTGTATCTTTATACATTTATAATTTTTCATTAATAAAAGGAGGGGTCTTAGGGGAACCTTGGTTCCCCTAACTACAACACAGGGTTTTTTATTAATCTTTTCCATGTGTCCATTTGTTTTAGACTTTGGGTTTCTAAAACAAGTGATTTTTTCTTACCATATTTTGTAATAAACAGACAATCATCATTGTGTTTTAATACTCTATTATTAAATATAGTTACTGCATCTTTGTATGAAACTTCCAGATCAGCATTTTTTTTATACATATTATAAATCATACATCTATCGAAATCGTAAGCAGCCAATAAATCAGCCTCGCGTACAATATGGTATGCTCTACTATATGGTCCTAAATCAGGATATCCATTTGCCTTTACTGTAGAATATGACATAGTTGAAATAATTAATTTAACAATATTGTTATCATTCGGTGCCATTTTATCAGATAGAAATGTTTCTATTTCATATAATCCTTCTGATTGATCCATATATTTTTTATCACACATGTCATGTAATGCAGCTGCTACATAAATTATTTTCTCATGTTTTTTTAAAATAGGATAAGTTGATACTTCTTCTTCATAGATCTCACTTGCGAATTTTAATACATTCATGCTATGTGATAGTCCATGAGATTCATCTATATTATATTTCTTTGTAACAAATAGTACAAAATGGAATAGTTTGTTGAGGAGTGTCATTTTCGTTGTTTTTTTGATTATTCAATTATTTATAATACTGTTCAATTTTTTAAGGTCCATCCATAAATTCTTTGTGGATACAAAAGACTGGATAACCCATATCCTATTTGTGAATAAATATATTTATGCACAAATAGAGATTAATAATTTTTTTAATATATTTTAAATATATAATGGATATTTTGGAGTTTTTAGGAGTTGTTGCAGTAGATAAAGTTTCTGAAAGTAGTCAAAATGAAATTTTATTTGATAATTTTATTAAACAAGCAAAGGAAAAGCAAATTTTAAAATTATCAAAAAACGATTGTAATATAGAAGTGCCTGGAACGTTTTTTGGTAAATCAAATAAAAAAATAGATATTAATTTTGAAAATGATGCTTATTTAGATCTGTATGATTATTTAGTAAATAAAAATATTATTACTAAAAATTTAGGTAAAAGTACAATCATTACCTGGAATAGTGTTTATATTATTAATCAAGACAAAATAAGAGACAAGGATAAATTTAAAATTGAATGCAGTAACTTATTTAACAAGGAAAAAAATTCAGATTTTCCTAATTTGTTAACATGTTACAGTATAGATGTTGATAAGTTATATAATTTTTTAAAAACGTATAAAAATTCACCTGTTGATGAAATTAATCTATATGCAAATAGTGTAAAAGGAGGGAAAAACAAAAAAACAAAAAAGAATAGAAATAAAAGAAAAGAATCAAAGAATAAGACATAATTGAGAGTCTAAAGGAGAACTTGGATAAACCAAATTAAACGTATAATAGGCTGTTTTATTAGAAAAAACCGGTGAATTGCGTTCTCGCCAGTGATCCAATAAAAATATATTATCACTTATTGCTTCAAACATTAACATTTTATATTGGGATTGTTTTTTGATTATTTGATGCATAGAATGCAGAAATCCGGAATAAAAAAGCGAGGAATTATCGCAATTCATTATACTACCAACAACTTGTAATGTATCTCCTTCTATGTCTTCATATTGCATCTTTGCATCTTTTATAAAATAAAATCCATAAATATGTTCTCCATTTCTTAAACAATATGCATGTAAAAGATTCTGTTTTATGAGAGCAATAAAATTCCCTATATCCGAAATAGCAATTATTTCAAAATGTTTTTTAGATAATTGTAGATCCAAATGAGTTTGTTCATATAAAAAGTCTGTTAAAATATCTGTATGTTCAATATCAACATGTGTACAATGAAAGTGTGGGGGTAATGGTGGGAAAGTCAAATTTCGTAAATAAAATACATATGTATTATATTCTATAAGTGGAATAACCCCATCAAATAAATCAATTTCCTTTTTAATTAGAGAACATTGAATAACCGGGTTTTTTATCCGTTGATTATATTCATGCGTTTGAAGCAATTGTCTGTTTAATTTCTTTTGGTCAAGTTCTCTATTTGCACAAATAACATCTATATAATAAATGGGTAACTCGGTATACATATTATGTTGCCGGTTTTCTTTATAATAAAAATGCAGGGGTCTAGAGAGTACACAACCTATCGGTTTTAACGATGTTACGATATTTTCATATTGAGATACAAAAGAGGGATCTATTAATTTATTTAGCTCATATTTTTTTTCATGATAAATAGATAAAAAGCATGGTTCATTATGGCCAGTATATTGGGCATCTAAATCATTTTCTAATAAGGTAAATAGAATTCGATCATTTAGAATATAATTTGATTTAAGTAAATAGCAAATTTCCTTACGTTGTTGAGAACCAGTGTCTATGTATGGAAGTGTTCTAATTTGATTAAATTCGCAGAATTTGGTTTTAATTGGTCGATATTTATAGATATAAAATGGTGTTTGGTAGAAAAAACGCCAATAATCATATGAGTGAAAAACAGGTTGATTATTCCAAAAAGGGTAGGCTAATTTAATATATGCGTAGATTGTTAAAAAAGTAATGGTTAAAACTAATAAAATATATTCAATCATAGAGATTTGATTTAATATATTTTGAGAAAGTAACGTGGAAAACCTTACGAGGAGGTGGAACCCATATTCCCCCCCACCCCCTTACCCTAACCCCGCAAAAAGACTTGGAAAATTGAAAAGAATTAATCTCTATTCGTGCATAAATTTATTTATGCACGAATAGGATATGGGTTATCATGTCTTTTGTATCCAAATGGATACAAAAACACGGATAGACCTTAAATTGATACAGTTTTATATCCGGTTATAAATATTTTTATCCAGGATAAGGGAGGGTTTAAAAGGGAACCTACGGTTCCCTTTCCTTTACATGGTTCTCTCCAAAATATATAAATATTGATTATCATCATCATTTATTGATTTCATTCCTGTTTTTCCATGTACTAAAAAACCTGCCTGTTTAGCTAGATCCAAAATCTCATCTATCGATTCCATTTTCATTGTTTGCTCGTTTTGGCGAATATGTTTAGTTACCTTATCTGTAAAAATCTGCGTAAATACTACCATTGATTTATCGGATGAAAAAGCATATTTTTCCTCATATTTACAATCTAAAAATTCGGTTACTAATGTTGTCTTTTGAACAGAATCATTATCCGTTTCCGGCATTAGAGAATCATACAAACTAGTAAATTTTCCAGTAAATTTCAAATATTTTTTTGTACTAAATTTGCCTGGGTTTACTAAATGTACAATCAAATATGCATTAGGTTTCATCCAGTAATAACAATTTTTAAAAAATTGCAATTTATTATCAAATTCATAAATTGTAAAATTCAAACACATTACATGTGTAAAAATACCACTTTCATATGTTAGAGGGTCTAAAACATCCGCTAATTTTATATTAATTTCTGGATATTTGGTTTCGGCGTAATCAGACATTGCTTCGGATTTATCAATACCATATACATCATATCCAGCATTTGCCAATTCGTTTACTACGCAACCAGTTCCTGATCCTACGTCTAAAAATACACTCTTTTTAACTGAAGGATCCGTCATCCTTACAATATGGAAAAGTTCTCGTTGACATAATTTATCTCGATTATTTACACCATCATACATTTCAGCATAGAAATCATCGTAAATATCCTGGTTTTGTTTTAATATATAGGGTTGTTCTTGTTGAAACCCCTCCTGTTCTTTATTTTTTTTAGAATATGGTGATTCAGTTATTTTGTATAAATACATTGCCAATAATATGATTGCTAAAACTATCAATAACTGTAAAAAAAATAGGTTTGAATTTTTCGATGTAATAATATTAAATAAGTATTTGAACATATATAATAATGTTATATATATTTATGCTTTTATTTGGAATGGTTAATATCTATTATTTGTTGAATAGAGATTGTGAATTGAGATAAATTATCACAAATGGGGCTACCTTTTTTGAGATTTTTTATTATTTTGTGAAATTCTTTTTTTATTAGATTTATTGGAACGTCGATGACGTTTACTGCCACCATTAGCACTGTAAGCTCCCAACCAACTATCGTATTGTTCTTTTGATAGTTCATTTACTGCAGTTATAAGTTTTTTTTTACGTTTCTCTATTTTCTTAAGTTCTTTTGTAGTAGCGTATAATTCATAGGTAATAAAATATTCATTATTAATATAAGGTAACATGTATGTTTTGAAAACATTGATGTCTTTTTTATCTTCATTTGATATACGTACTTCTTTATAAAATCGGTTATCAAAATATGCTACTAACCAGGTGTTTGCATAAAATAACCATCCGTCATATCCATATTTATTTGGTTTATCTATATCGTCTTCTAGAGGTAGATAGTATCGTAAGTACAAAAATCTTAATTCAGATAAATTATATTTTGAATCATCAATAATGTCACTATAATTCATTTATTATATAATAATATAATATTATTATTTAATCTCTATTCGTGGATACAAAACAACTGATAACCCATATCCTATCAGCGGATAAATATTTTTATCCTCTGATAGAGATTACACCTTTTTTCATTTCAAACGCCGATTATTTATAGATATTTTTATAAATAATCACTTGTAAATTTTCTTTACTTTTCTGGTTTTATTCTTTTCTACATATTTTTCTGGTCTTTCATAAGCACCCTTAAATATATTTTTATACTTTTCCTTTGGTATTTCGCTTATTACTTTCTTTATATTGCGTTTTAATTTGTCTTGAATTTAATGTAGGTGGTCACGAGATATATAATTTGAAAGATAACAATAATTCATATAGTTGGAATAAAGAAAAGATTATCCATGCTGTAAAAACGTATTTAAATAGTGTATCTAATATAAATGCTTCTTTGTTTCACAATGTCGTGTAAATAATATTTCTGCATATGTTCCAAAATCACATTTATCACAATAATATGTAAATTCTTTTTTTCTATCTTCTTTACTAGAATGCTTTGTTAAAAAATGAACCTTCATACAAGTTAAATTATTTGTTTTATATTCACATTTCTTACATTTGGGTTCTAAAATCTTATCGCTTCTTGTTTTTCTTTTTCCGTCATTTTTGTGTTTTTCACTTTCTATATGCTGTTTCCAATGTGCTGGATAAATACATTTATAATTACAACAATCACAATAATATTTCGGTTCAGGATTATCAGTATCGTCTTCCATTTATAAATATAATAATTATAAATACATTATATTTAAATATATTGCGTTTAATTTAACTTAAAAATAAAATCTTTATAATATATATAAAATGAAGAAAAAGAAAAAGGAGGAGTTTAGTGAATTTAGGAATAACGAAAAGTCGGCATATAAAACCTTCAAAATTCCACTCAAAACCATTCTTTTTAATCGTGATACGATCTTACCATTTATCAACAAGTTGGTTTTTGAAATGAATGATTTGGTTATTCATACCTATCAATTTATTAGGTTGTATGTTTTGAATTGTTATACTAATAATCAACCCTTACCTCCATTAGACGAAACCTTTATTTTGTATTGTATAAAATCATTAGGTATTCGTGATAATAGAGGTAAAAAAAGTAAGGATACCGAACTATTGGAAAAATTAGAGAAATTTTACAAAACTGATTATCAACCTTTATTGAACCATATTAAAACCAATTTAAAAAATACAACCTTTTTATTACCTTATTTAGCAACACAAATTCATACTTCTTTACATAATAATTTTCAGGAACATTTTATTCAACATTTTTTACGATTTATCAATAAAACAACAAATGAAATTACCGAAGATAAGGCACTACTATTTCAATTCAAGAAACACTTGTTGGAATTGAATGAAACTGATAAAATGTTTGACAATTGGAAGAATATGCATATATCTAATATTTTACCGAAAGATGTAAAGAAATCAATACATTATGATGTGAAAGTGAAACCATTTGATTATTTGAAAGGAATGTTGTATATGAATTCTGTATTAGAAAAACAGGAAAGTAAATTATTTCAACCTTTACCATTACGAAATAATATTATTCCAAAACACATTATTATTGATACAGCAAGTTTGATAAATTTGTTCTGCCCTGAAAAGGATAAAGATGGTAATAAAGTGAAAAAGGGTGAATTATTAAGTAACGTAAAAGACAACCAAAATGAAGTATGGTGTAATTTTTTGGACTTAAAAAATAAAATATTCAAAAATAAGTATTACCAATTTCATAACCAAATACAAACTGATGGTATTAGTTGTTGTTTATTGTTTATACGCAAGGATTTGAAGGATAAAAAGTGGGGTTCAAAAGTTCCACTTTTACAGGAGCAAGATTTTTATAATATAGAAGATTTATCCAAAGAACATTTGGATACTTTGAAAGATAGAAATATTGTTGGATGTGATCCTGGTAAGCGTTCATTAGTTTATATGATTGATAATAGTGGTAATAAACTACAATATACAGCACCTCAAAGAAAACGTGAAAGTAAAACAAAAACAAACCAACGGATTTTATTGGAGGAAAGAAAACGAAAGGGAATTATAAAAAAAGAAACCGAATTATCATTACAAAATAGTAAATCTGTTGATTATGAAAAATTCAAAACATATTTGGTTGAGAAAAACAAACTCAATAAAGAAACGGCAGATTTTTATCAAAGAGAAACATGGAG
>Ga0214921_10005886_pt1 | contig 17108 bp, 16 predicted proteins | sample LL1505_MetaG_FD_177992 | JGI IMG/M metagenome (GOLD analysis project Ga0214921, IMG submission 177992) | Freshwater microbial communities from Lake Lanier, Atlanta, Georgia, United States - LL-1505 | ecosystem: Environmental > Aquatic > Freshwater > Lake | place: USA: Georgia | collected...
ACAATTGAACTCTGCCAATTAATCTTCCCTCAATGGTATTCAACTTCAACAAGGAACTTCCAGCATTAGAATCTCTTGTGAAAGCCACACCAATTAAGGATTGATTTTTTAGAACTTTATTCTGATCATCTTTTTTAAAATCAGAATGAGTTATTTTATTTGAGGCTTTAGGTTTATAAGACTCTGCATCAAATTCTAGAATTTCATTGCCATAAATTCCAGTTTCAATGACACCTACCCTCCTTAATCTCCATAATAACTCTACAAGTTTTATGAAGATTTCTTCTTCATGCGCGCCCAAAGGTTCGTAGACTTTAAACATGCTATCTTTAAAAGTATTAAATTCTTCAATACTTTCGCCAATAATCACATGTTTTTCAGCTGTAAGTCCGTGAGTTAAAGCATTACCACTAACTTTTTCTTTTCCAGATACAGTTTTAGGACCAGTGCTCCTCTTGGCATTATCTCTATTAGCTCTAACCTTATTGTTAGAGATTACTTTTAGTTTAGGCATAGTTTCTCCTATAAAAATAAGATCCAAACGCGCAACCCACATGGCCAACGCTTTCGCGATCAAAAAGTTTAGTAATTTAGAGGCCACCAGAAACTGGCAAAAATTTAAGGCCGCATAGTTTGGAGTAACTATGTAACTAAAGCTAAAAATAATTTAGCAATACATGCATGATATGCCGCTTATCACCTCTTTGTCAACCACGCCAAAAAGGCTCGTTTTTAAAAGATAATTTCAAAAATCGTATGGGAATTTAAAAGACAAAAATTGAAATTACTTAATTTTAAATCTTGTCATAAAATTTTAGATTGTCAGTAATCCAGTTTTGTTTGGCAATAAATATAGGATAATTTTCTTTTACCATTTCAATAATTCTTTTTCCAAAAACTCTATTCCAATTGATGTTTCCATATTCTGAAAACTCATTAATTACGATATCTTTTAATTCGTCTATAATGCCATTATTAAATAAATAACATTTCAAATTATCATCTGGCGCTTCTAATACTCCAGCTATTGACAAGATAACTAGATAATAATGTGAAGTATTGTAATAAAGCGGAATCCCAAGAAACTTATTTAATCCAATAATGCTAACGTTTTTATTTTCGTGAATAAATAAAATAGCTTTTGCAATATTATCAATATTATATTTAATAATTAAATTTTTATCGTCTGATATATTAAAAGAACTTAAGGGCCTTATCTTTAAATAAAAATTATACTGTCTTTTTAACTGCACATACTTATTGATTATATCTTCATTAGCATTCCATTTCTCAGGAGATGAAATATTTATTAAACTTTCATAGCTTTCCTTATTAAAAAATTTCTGTCCGTTAATGCAAAGATATTTTTCAAACTCAAATGACCATCCACTATAAGAATTTATATCTTCATTGCCTCTTCTAAATAGACAGTACATATCTAATGAATAAGAGGAATTATTTCTAATATGATAATCCGCAATCTCTTCAGATGTTAAATGAATATTGGCTAAACACCAAATACCAGGGGCAATTAAGTTAAAATTATTATCATTTGATAATAAAATATTTAAAAGTCTAATAGCTTGAACTGGTAATATTTGTTGTTTAATTTTTGTAACATAAAATTTAGATAATTCCTGAACTGATAATATTTTTTTATCTTTAAATATTTCGATTATTATTGAGACGGTATCTTGATAAATAGAAATTTTTTTTTCTTTAATTTCTTCTTCTGGCAAAAAATCTTCACTATTGGCCGCTTCTTCAATTTCTAAATTATTATCAAAATATTTACGGTAATTTCCAATGGGCATGATTTTATTTGAAGACAAAATAAAGAGGTGATTTGTGTTTATTAATGACTTTCCTTTAATCAAATCTTTTAATCTAGATTGATTTTGACTCCAATAATATTCTTGAAGCTTTGCATCTTTTCTAACTAAATTAAATAATGAAGAATAACTAATAAATTTATTTGGAGAAAATGCGAAAGCTATTTCATGGATCTTGGTTAAATAAAAATTGGAAATTTTTTTAAAATTTTTATTTGCCAAGCTGCAAAAATAATTATCTGTTAAATAATATTGCGTACAACTATCTATAAGCAAAGCACAATCTTTAAATAAATGATCTGGAATTTTAGCTAACAATCTTAAACTTTCACACTGTCTTGGGAGAGGTTTTTTATCTAGGTAATATATAATTTCTTCTAAGTAATCTTTAAATGCATTTATATCTGCACCTCTATACCAGCCACCAGAAATAGAAATAAAATTTTTATCAAAAAAATTATTTATATTTTTATATAAAATATCAATCACGATGAAAGTTAATCCAATTATTGGTTTGACGGGGTAGATAGTATTTTTTTTTTCTTTTTCTAATGATTTTTCTGTAACAACCTGTTGGCTGGCAGAATATTGTAAAAATATATTATTTTTATTCTCTTCTAAAAATTTAATTATATTTAATTCTAGTAAATTTTTTATCTTTCTTAATGCTTTTGACTCTATTTGCCTTACTCTTTCTCTTGTGACATTGGGTTGTAAATCGCTGGCAATTTCTTCTAATGTTCTTCCAAACCAAAATCTCTGTTCCAGTACATATCTTTCTCTTGTTTTCAGTAAATTATTGATTTCATCTAAAAGACTATTTTCATCTATTTTTGCATTTTGAATTTTTTTACTTTCCACCTCCTTTAATATTTTTTCGTAGTCTTCTGGTGGCCAAACTAAATCCGAACCAAGTATTAGATTATATTGCGCTAAATAATTATTTAGTTCATTTAATGATTTTTTTCCAAAATTTTTAGCTCTTAATAATTCCCTTTCTCCATATTGAATTGCCTCTCCTAGATCTTTAATATTTAATTCAATTAAGCAATTCTTGGTTCTTATTGATAAAGTGGTATTTAATATTTTGGTTGATAAAATTTCATATTTATCTGCATAATCTTTTTTTAATTTTACATTTATTGAATTGTTTTTATAATTAAATTCTGCAGAATCTAACGTCGACCTTAATTTTAAACCATATTGTTCAATAAAATAATTTATCTCTCGTAATGATTTTCTTCCAAAATCTCTAATAGATAAAAGATCCTTTTCGCTTAAATTAACTAAATCTTCTATATAAATAAGATTCAATTTGATTAGACAATTTTTAATTCTTTCACTTAAATCTGCATCTTTAATTAAAATTTTTAATGCGTTATTTTTAATATTTTCATCTTTTAAAGACTCATTCATTTTTATTCGAATAACAAATCTTTGATTGAATCTTGATTTAAGTAATCTGAACTTATAGTGGCAAAGTATCTATTTAGTTTTTTAGCTTCTAATTGAATATTTTTTTTATCTAAATTTACATGTTTAACAGATATATTCTTAATGAATGCTTTAGCTGCTTCCGGATGCAATCCGAACTGTCTTTCAAAAACAGCTACTGCAATATCTTGCTTTTCAAAACATTGTCTTACTAGCTCGGTTGTTTCTAAAATTTTATATGGCCAAAATAATCTACTAATTGCTTGTCTGGAAGTAAGTGATTTTAAACTTGTTCCTCCTAAAAATCTTATAGTTAGTGGCGACCATATCTCAACATTATCTTCTTTGCTCACACTTTTTAATATTTTAACTTTTTGATCATTAGTTAAAGGAAGACTTTTGCTGTTATCTGAATTTTTAGACATCCACCATCTTGTCCAAATATAATCTTGCAAGTATTCTAGGGAAATCCACTGCCAAAAACGTGTGTCTGCTAGATCTCTATTGTCTAAATTGCAAAATTTTTTGTAAATAATTTCTGAAAATATTGCATCTGACAAAACCATTTTCTTTTTATCTGTAATAGATAATTGATTTTTAAATTTTTCCTGAAGGTCTTCTAAATTGTAATTTTCTTGTTTATTTAAAGAGCTTTCAATATTTATCACATCAAATTTTTTACCTTCAAAATAATTGATTAAATCCTCTTTGTTTAAAATCTCTTTAAATTTTTTCATTTAATTTATTTAAATTTTGTTAACAGAGTTTGAGACACTTGTGTAAAAAGCTTCTCTGTGCCTTGATTATTTTGAGCTATATTTTGAATTACGTTTATAACTTCCGGAAAGCTAGTATCACTATCAAAAAGTTTTTCTTTGAGATTATCTAAGGCGTCTTTTTTTCTACTATCAGGGGAGAGTTGTGTGGCATAATTTTCAATAATTTTTCTCTGCCACAAAGCAATATCTTGCCATGCGTTTTCGATTATTATTTCTTTGTCTTGAGGTGAATTTTTTTGGAATTTTAATTCTGAATAAAAGTCTAACAGACTATGTGTCATTAATTGAACAAAAACACCGGTTGCAATGTTTTGAAACATTAAATCTCTATATAAATTTTTCGCCGAGGATTTTGTTGAATCTAATTTTAATAATGATTTTAAATGAATATCCATATCCTCATTAAGATAAACTTTTGGTAACTTGCGAGATGCACTTTTAAGATCTATTGCGTAAATATTTTTATAGTAATGTTTTTGCAACCAAAATAACTTTTCGCTTTTAAAACTTTCCCATAAAACTTCCATGCCTTCTCCAGCAATTTTTTCTTCTGGTTCGTCGAACAAAATTTTATAAGAGGTAGACCATCCTAATTGGGTTCCTTGATTAAATGCATATCCATCAATTTCTTCAATTTTCTTTTTAAGCACTAAAGTTGCCGAAATATTAACATCACCTCTCCAATCCTCTTTTTTTAATGACACATCTGAAACAAAAATATTTCCTCTTTGCTCAAATTTAAAAAACTTTCTAGTTAATGACTTAATGCTTTTAATTAATAAAATTAAATCTAGATTTTCTGAGTAATTTTTTTTATATTTTTCTGCTAATACCTCCTCAATATTATCAATTTTTGCAGTTACTTTTAAATTTACTTTATCTTCGTTATCAATCTCATAAAAATTTAAAATATTATTATTAAACTTACTATTCTCATTTAAAGATTTAAAATTTATCTCAATTTGATTTTCTAATGTTTTATAGGGATAAAAAATATCTTGTATGCTCATAGTTGTTGCTAGCCTGTATAAAAGTTTATTGCACAAAATTTTGGGTTCTGACCTAATAAAAAATCTTTTAAATCTAATTCTCCATTAAAAGAAAATTGTTTTGAATTAGTAACTCTCAATCTGATGCCCTTGTCTTGAGATATAATTTCAATATTTTCACCAATACATTCTATTTTTTTAAATGGCAATTTATCCCCTCTGCTTGTTTCTTCCTTAACTGAAAACCCGAACCCAACTTCCCAAGATTTATCTGTTTTTGCTTCTTCCGATTTTGGGTAATCGGAAATATTAATTATTCCACTAACGCTCCATGTATATTTCGTTATTGGAATAGCTTTTATATTCTCTGATGAAATTCTATATTCGGTTTTTTCTCCACCTTTAAAACCCATATTCAGCATATTAGATAAAAGCTCTGGTCCTTTGTTTCCTTCAGTTTCTTCTTCGCCGCACATTTTTAAAAGACTGCTATCTACTAAGTCAAAAAATTCAGAAATAGTTTTGACTGATTTGTTATATTTATTCTCTATGCCTTTAACTTTAGCGTCCCATCTGTCATGAAGTTCTGGCTCATGATCTTTAAAAAAAGTTTCAGATATTATCTCTTTTTTTCCAACACCTAATAACTTTCCTACTTTAGCTACCCCAAAAAAAGGCAAAGTTGAGCTTAAAGAGGCTAATTCAGGTCTTCTATAATCAACAACCATTCCGAAACCTCTAACTAAAGCAACCTTGTTTGCTTCAGAATTTTTTATCTCTTCTTTTCCGCCTCTTTTTATTGAAAGTTCAAAATTAGTATTTGTATAATCTTTAATTTTTTCATCTAATTCTGGTATTAAAATTTTTCTAGGTGGTAGCTTGATATTAAATAATTTCTTTGAAATATAATTTTCTTTATTGGCAATATCTTTTAACTCTTTGCTATCTACTGCAATATTCGCGGCATCTATGAAATTCTGCCATTCTTTTAAGTCAATTTTTAATTGCTCATTGTACTCTTCTCTAATTTTTAAATTTCTTTGAAATACAAATGATAAATTTAATTTTTTTGGAAAAATCGCTAAAGCTGGCCAAAAGTATTTTTCGAATTGCTTTTTAATTCCTATTAACATTTCATGCCCTTCCAATCCATAATCTTTCGCTTTATTTTCATCAAAGCCTATTATGGAAATAGTGGCTCCAGTTTTTTTTGTTAAATCTCTATCAATAAATAAATCTTTAGCTAATTTATGATTATCCCAAACAGAATGGGCCATTTGTAATGTCTGATTTTTTTTATCTTTAACTTCAACAGGAGTCCCAAAATACCCCGGTCCTCTAAAATGTTCGTCTCCAAAATTATGAGATGGCAAAGAAGTTCTTCCAAAAACCCTTAATCCACCTTGAGTTTTTTCTTTTTCATTTTTGTCTACTAGAGAAGAAAATATTACTGTCGATATTTTCGAACAGTTCCAAAGTATAGATTTTCCAACACCAAAACTTCCACCTCTGGTAGATTGAGGTGTTTCAGAAGTATAAAAAGTCGCCTTACATAAATTAAAGAAATTAGGTTTTTCTATATCTTCAGCTTCACCTTCGGGTCCTGTTAATCCATAACAGTTAGAGTCTTCAATATTTAAAATAAATAAACTTTTTCTCTTGTCATTAATTTCTTCTAGTGACTTTTTAAGCTGCAAAGCCGAGCTTTGTTGTTCGCTTCTTTTCGCTGACGCTTCAATATGTTTTTTTAAACTTTCCCATTGTAAATGATTTAAATACTCCTCTTTGTAAGCTCCTGTTAGCTCTATTAATTTTATTTGAACATTAACTGGTGTTTCAAATTTTTCATCTAATGGCTGATTTAAAGTATTCTGTCCTCCTTCTCTGCCAAGAATTGCAAGGTCTTCTAATTTATTAGATCTTAGAACTCTTCCAGAAACATCATCGCCAGCAGCACTTTCTTCTGGATGTCTTTCTTCAAAAACCCAATCTAATTTATTTAACATTATTAAATATTATTATTGATATCGTCCCAAAAAGTTTTTTTTACGTCAGCTGTTGCAATTTTAGGTTTTTTTTCCCATTGTCTAATCATGTCAGAATAACCAGATCTTATGGCTTTTAGGATTTGATTTTTTTGTGTAGGAGTATATTCGTAATATCTAGTATTCGATAAATTTCCAACCGACTTCATTAATCTAAGAAGTTTTTTAACTCTTATGCCCGAAAAATGAAAAAATTTTTCTTTGGGTGTTAGCTTAGAGGTTTTTTTTTTAGTCTTTTTGTTTTCCATCTTTATACATTATTATATTATCAAATAATGTCAATATATTAGTTTTGTATATTGATACAATACACAATATTAATATATTTAAGCATAATTATATAAAAATATCCAAATATCTAAAACTAAAGATTCTTTGTAACTTACTATTGTCTTGCTTTGGCTTCTTATGTTGCCGAATAATTTTTCTTTTGAATAAACAAATTTATTAATTTTACCTGAATTAGAAATTTCTATTTTATTTTTTTTACATAACGTCTCCAGTTGATCTTCACTTTTTCCTAAAAAGCCACTTTTAATGTCATTGGTATTTATTCCATATTCTTCAAACCCTAAAAAAATCTTAAATTTTTCTTTAAATTTCTCAATATACTGAAATGGATAGTCACGTCTTTTACATATTGCAATAAACTCCACTGGTATCATCCAGCATGTCCCATCTCTAGTAGAGACTCCAAAAAAAAAATCTGCATCATTAGTTTGTAATATTCTTTCTCTGCTTTCTACTGATCTTCTGATTTGCCTTCCTGCACGGGCTCCTGAAGTGACAGTAAAATTGTCATTTTTTGTAGACTTAATTTCAATTTTAATGGGATGATTATTAACCTCAAACATTCCGTCATATTTAGAATCTCTCCACAATGATCTGAGAACATTAAATCCACATAACATTAGTCTTCCTAAGACTAATTCTTGTCCGGCATACCCGGATAAGCTTCTAAAATTTGGTTGTTTTCCAATATTATGTGTGGGGCTAAAATCTTTCATCTACGCAAGGGTACGCTATTCTTGCGAAAGTTTTAAGTATTGAATTAAATATGATTTTGGCGGCTTTTACAGGTACCGCCATACCTATTTGTCTACGAACGCTTTCTTTGGATCCTGAAAAAATATAATTATCAGGAAAAGTTTGTAATCTAGCTCTTTCTCTGTTTGTCAGAGCTCTATTTTCTTTCCAGTGATACACATGTGTCCCACCTCCGCCACTACCTGTGACTGTGTAAGCAGGCTTATTAGGGTCTAACCTTTTATATATCTGACTAATTTTTGCACCTTTAACATTTAATGCTAAATGTTTTGGTAAGTTAGAATTAAACGCTCCTTTTCCTGGCTTAATATATTTTAATCTTTCAATCACAACTTTTGAGTTATTTGTTAACTCATTGTTAAAAGCGTTAGGAGGAATATTTTGCAAGGCTTCTCTTGATGTAATAATTTTTAAACTAGGTTTGGGCACTCTAAATTTTAATTTAAATTTTTTTTTTATTCCAATAATTATAATTCGATGTCGCGCCTGAGGGACACCATATTCTTCAAATTTATATTTATGCACTGTAAGCTCGTATCCTTTGCCAGCTGAAGATAAATCTTTTAAAATTTTTATAAATGTTTTTCCTTCGTTTGAGCTTTTAATCCCTCCAACATTCTCAGCTAAAAACCAATCAGGCTCATATCTATTCATCAATTCAACACCATAAGAATATAATGGACCAAATTTTCCTTTAATACCTAAATGCTCCCCTACATTACTAAAGTCGTTACAGGGAAATCCATAAGCAAAGCAATTAAATTTTGGCAAAATAATTTTTTTACTATCTACTAAGGTAAAAAAATTTTCTACATTTTCACAAAATACAGCATTTTTACTAATATTTTTTTTATAGGTTTCGCATGAATCTTTATCAAAGTCGGAAGCCCATGCATGTTCTATTGAATAAATATTGTTTTGATTATCTTTAATTTTACTTAAACTAGCACCATACCCAATTCCGCCTGGTCCAGAAAAAAATTCTCCTAATTTAAATATTTTATTAATTTTCATTATATTCTCTAATTTTAGTGATTATTATTGTTTCCATCTTATTTGTTCTTTTCTTTTCGAAATTTTATAAGCCTTGATTACTTCTTTATCTTTTTTTAGTCTTTTGCTTAAATAACTATACGAAAAAGGATTTGAGTTAACAGCATATAAGGCAATTTTTTTATTATCTTTTATTCTTTCGCTGGCAAATTGGATTGCATAACCATTACGATAACAGGCTAATGAAGCATAATAATCGTTATCTCTATCCTTTTCATTTAAATATTGAAAAGAATCATCACTTTTTTTCAAACATTTGAGAATTATTTTTTTATCTGATTTTAATTCTTCTGAAATATATTCAAATCCATGCCCAAATCGAGAAATTGCGGTAAGTGATATTTTTTTATTATTTCTAAGTCTTTCACTGACATGCTCTAAACAAAACCCATTCTCTTTTACTCCTGCGGTTACTATTTCTTCATCATCGCAAAATTTTTTATCAATATATTTAAGTATAGATCCATTAATTTTTGCACATTTTAAAATAAATTTTCTGTTATTCAAAAGTCTCGATGGTATGTATCGAATAGCTGAATCATTTATACAGGCAGCTAGAAGAACATCTTCGTCCTCTTTGAGTTTATCATCAATACTATCCCAGAACATATGCGGTCCTAAACCTTTTACTTTTACTGGATCATTATACAAGGCTGCCATAACCATTTCTTTATCAGCTCCAAATCTAGGTTCTAAATAATTTAAAATCGCACCATTTATTTTTAATGCTTTTAGTAAAAACTTCTTATTAGTTAAAAATTTTATATTAACTTTTGAAATACGGTAGGCATAATCAATGTAAGAAATTGTAGATAAAATTTGTTTCTCCGTAGATTTTTTGCTTAGTTGATATGTCCATACAAACTTATGCCTTTCTGGATTTGTAGAAAAATCTGTATAAGCATTTTTTTTTATTCTATTCATTTAATTATTACTCGAAAAATATTTTTTCATTTTTAAAGGAAATTCTTGGTAAATTCTTTTATCAAGCTCAGTATAGTACTCGTCTGATTTAGGATCAAATCCTTCTTCATTAACTAGTCTTCTATGTATTTCTACCGCTGTCCAAGTCATAGGCGTATCTTTACCAAACCAAGGATTTAATTTTTCCCATTTCTTTGCTTTTTTATCTACCTTAGGTTTTTTTTCAAATTTAGTTTTTAATCTGAGTTTTCTAACAAAAATTAAATTTTCAATATAATTTATTACAGGACGAAATGTTAAAACTTCAATTATTTTTTCAAATAATTCTAATAGGATTATTTCAAAATTATAAATTTTTTTTCTAGTATTTCGGGAAAATTTTAATACTCGTGACATAAATTTAAAATCTAAATATTTTTTTAATAAAATTAATTATACTTTCTATAACTTTTTTAAATGTACCATTTATCACTAAAAAAAAGTTACGTTTTGAAATTTTTTGAACATAACCGTCTTTTTCTAAAATTATTTTCCTAGTAATATAATTTGCACAATAGTGGCAATCAGGATCCGGACTTGGATACTCATCACTATCTAAACATTTTTTTATAGCAAAAATATTAGGTTCAATGTTATCTGTATTAGTTTCGAAAGGAATTAAACTAGTATGAAACTCAAGAACATCTTCAAATGGAACTCCCTTTTTAGCGTTACAGTGAACAATGTAAGCAATTTCTTTTACTTTAAAACCATTTTTTTCAAACAGATATCTGTAAAAACTTAATTGTAATTTGTAATCTTCATGAAACTTATTAGACCAATAATTTTCTGGTTTTAGATCTTCTAAATTACTTTTAGCTTGAGCTTTATAATCAACAATAATAAGTTTTTCAGTACTCGTATCAATCCAAACATCATCTACGCCTCCTCTAAGTAGAAAATTAGTATCTGTATGAAGAAATTGGATTCCTTTTGTTAGTGCGTTTCTCCAGTTTTCCAATTCTTGATGTTGAAATGGAATTACATTTGCAAGACCATTTTCCGTTATTATTTTATGAGGAGTCTTTTGTTCTCTACAAATATCAAAAGATTGTTTTAAATTAAAATCAATGGCGTTATTCAATGTAAATGGCATCATTGGAATAGGCTTTAAGCCTTTTTTTTGCTCAAGATAAAAACAAAGTTTGCAGCGTAGTACAAAGCTTGAAAATTTACTCCTAGAAAGAGGAAAAATTTTATCTTTATTATAATAGCTACTGCTTCTTACCTTCATTCCACTAATCATCAAGCTACCTCTTTATTATTTTTAATATCATATTTTAATTCTGGAATTGTCAGATCTTCTTGGAGATTATCGAGAAAACTCTCTTTTATTTTTTGCATTTCCTGCAAAGCTTTTTTTTGTACTTCTAGTTCCTTTTTATATTTTAAATATTCTGAAAACATTTTTAAATGTTCATCCCAAATCGAAATGTCTGGAATATTCTCTATGAAGCTACCTGTGACAGTAGATGCGTATGAAAATGAATATTTCCTTCCTTCTTTATTGATTAAAAAAGCAATTGCCAAATTATTTGCATTTAATTTAGTTTCTATAATTTTGCATTGATTATCCCATTTCTGACTAAATTCAGAAATTTGTGATTGAGCTATATCTATTCCGCCAATTAAAACGTTATATTTATTTATTAACCAATAATCGAATTGATTGTCGGTATTGCCCCCACTTTTACGAATGTAATATCCTTTTTTCTGAAAATCTTTTTCATATCTTTTAAAGATTGCTTCTGTTCGTGTCCCATTAACAACGCAAGAATTTGAACAATAAACTTTATCAGATCTTGCGCTCCCCATCCCTATTGTAAAAACGTTTTTACAATATCTACAATTTCTTATGATATTATTATTTTCTAAGATCTTAAATAATTCATGCCAAATATATCCAATTAAACTCACTGGCTGTACTTCTGATGTGAATTTATTTTCTTTACTTGAAATAATCGGTTTTACTCTATCTCGATAGAAATTAAAAAATATTACTGATAATATATCTTCAATTACTTGAGACATATTTTCAGTATTTAAATTTTCTTTAAATCTAATTAATTCTTTATCAAAGCCTAACTCAAAATTTCCAGTTGGAAAAATATATACTGGAAAATTTACATCATTTGTTTTAGAACGGTTATTTTCAAACTCCCATAGACCTGTTCCTAAATCAATTTTTAAAAGTTTTGAAAATTTATCTACCGACAAGTTCTGCTTGTGAGTGATAAGACTTAAAACATTTCGTACATTAGCAAGCTCCCATAACCAGGTGTTAGCTAGCTCAACATAAGAGTCTGAAAAATCAAAACTACTCTCTATTCCTAAACGACCATATTTTTCTGCAAATTTAACAATACCGTCTAATGAAAAATCTGTATTTGCAAACTCAATTATGATTGAACTTTCGGGTTTGTAATTAGTTTCCTCATTTTTATTGAATTTTAATAGAGCATGATCAGTAATCTTTTGACTCTTTAAATTTTTATTATCATCAAATATGGAAAGATAAGATTCCCAAGATTCTGGGATGCCAGCCCTTTTTAATAAATCGTTACTTTTAAGATTTGTCGAAAGCAGCAGATTAACGCTTTTTGCTCTTGCCCAGTTAAAACTCATAAAATATCTTGTAATGTATATTGACAATATAAACATTACATGATTATATGTCAAATAAGTAAAATATATGGTTTTTTGCTTGGATGTTTATCCTTTCTTTCTGTTGTTGTTCAAGCAGAAAACCACCAACTAAAAAGGAGATAAAATGAGAAAAGTCAAAAAGAGCAACTCTAAGTTGCTAAGACTTGTTGAGAACGATGATGCAAGCATCACACTAAAAGCAAAACAAGAAGAAGATAAAAGCTGGGATACTTTTAATGATCAATGCAAAGAATTAATTAGAGGTGAGCTTAGATCTCTGTTTGAAAGAAACAACAAAATAGACTTTGGAAGTAAAGTTTATAATTTTTCGTTTCATTTAGCTCAAGAGTTCCTTTTTGATAAAATGCCTATCGGAGCTTATCAAAGAGCCTTAAATTCTGGAACTAAAGAAGCACAACAAAACTATCTTGAATACATAGGAAATGAATATTCAATAAAGCCTAGAGAGGTAGTTAATAATGAAAAAGCAAAAACGATTAACTAATAATTCTATTATATAAGGGTCTTTAAAATATATTTAAAGGCCCTACAAAATTATGAAAAAATATTATGAGTTTAAAGATGCAACGATAAATTCATTCAAGTTTTGGCAAATAGAACTTAAAAGGAAAAAAGTAACTATTAAATATGGTAGAATAGGAATTGAAAATCCTGCAAGCATGATTAAAGAATTTAAGAATCCTGAAGAAGCTAAGAAGTACTCTGAGACAGTTATAAGAGAAAAAACTAATAAAGGGTATAAACAAAAGTAATCTATTTTACGTGTATTATTATACACAACACAATAGATAGATTAAAAAGCTCCACAGCTACAATTGGGGCTAAGTTTAAATTATATGAAGTTTTCGAATCTTAATAACCTTAGTTTAGTGAAGTTGCTTTTTAAGATTATATTTTTTGTAGCAATCATCTTTAACGTTAATGCTGCAGAAATAGATTTAAAGAAAATATTACCTATGGATCCTAAAATTACTTACGGAAAACTTGATAACGGAGTTACCTATTACGTAAAGAATAATCAACTACCAAAAAACAAAGCTTATATAGAATTAGTTATTAAAGCAGGCTCTCTTCATGAAAATGACGATCAGCGAGGATTGGCTCATCTCCTAGAGCACCTGGCCTTCGGAGGTTCCCAAAGTTTTCCTAAAAATAAAATTGACGCCTATTTAAATTCTCTAGGTCTTTCTTTGGGAGCTGATTTTAATGCAAGCACTTCATACGAAAGAACTATTTATAAGTTTCAAATTCCAACTAGTGATGAAAAGTATTTAGATACTGGAATTCATATTCTATCAGAAATTGGTAGCGAACTGACTTTAGAAGATGAAGCCTTTGATAGAGAGAGAAAAATAGTTGAAGAGGAATGGCGAAGAAGTCTTGGGAAATTAGACAGAATAAATGAATTACAAAAACCTTATCTTTTTAAAAATTCAAAATATTTGGAGAGAGATCCGATAGGGACAATGGATGTCATTCGTAATTTTAAATATGAAACTGCAAAAGAATATTACAGACAGTGGTACAGACCAGAACTAATGGGTCTTTTTATTGTTGGCGATATTGATCAAAAAAAAGCTGAACAAATAATAAAAAAATACTTCTCTTCAATCAAAGCTAAAACACCTGCAATTGAAAAACCATTAGGTACAGTTCCTAAATATAATGAGACAGTATTTGCAAATATTACAGATCCAGAAATTAGTGGTCTTTATATTCAGATCCTCAATAGAGAACCCAAACTTTTCATAGAAACAGGTGTTAATTATAAAGATCATTTAATTAGATATTTAACGGATACGATTTTTCAAAAAAGATTAAATAGAATTCTTATTGAACAAGATAGTCCTCTCATCTCTGCATTCGTCAATATTTCTGAATTATCTGAACAAGAAGAAATGTATTCTGTAACGGCCATGCTAAAGGAAGGAAAAGTTAATGAAGGTTTAAAATTCTTATTAAATGAAATTGAAAGAGTAAAACAAAATGGATTTGTTGAAGATGAGCTTGTGCTTGCTAAAAAAAACAGATTACTTTCTTTAGAAATCTCCCTTACCCAAAAGAATACAACAGCATCCGCTGCACTTTTAGATGAGTACAAAAGACATTTTACAGATAAAGAGATGGCGAGTGGGATTGACTACGAGTTTGAACTTGCAAAACAGATAATGAAAACAATCACTCTTAAAGAGATTAATGATAATTTTAGTAAATACCATCAAGCAGACGACAGGATAGTTTTTTTTAAAAGTCCTGAAAAATACAAAAACCTTTTAAACAAAGAAATGTTTATGGCTTTTGAACAAGAGACCACAAAGCAAAAAATTGCACAATCAGATTATGTACTATCGAAAAAAAAACTTATTAATAAAGAATTAAAAGGATCAAAAATTGTTAAAGAATTTAAACACAAAGGAACCGATGTAATAGAACTTGATCTTGCAAATGGGGTGAAGGTTTTATTAAAGCCAACTAAAAATGAAGAAAAAGAATTTAATTTTACTGCTAAAAGTCCAGGTGGCTTTTCTTATGTTCCCCTTCCAGCTTTACACTCAATACAAAATACTGAAAAAATTATAAGTGAAAGTGGTCTTGGTTCTTTCACTAGAACCGAGCTTAATGATTTATTTAATCCAGGCTTTGTATCGATTGCTCCCTATTTTACTTATTCTTATGAAGGGCTATCTGGAAAAACGATTAGCGCGTATCAAAAAGAATTGTTTGAACTTATTTATTTGCACTTTGAAGATATTAATTACAACAAAACTTCAATCGACAAATTAAAAACAGAATTAAAAGAATATTTAAAATTAGAAAATACCGATGCTAAGGCGCGGTTTTCAAAAACGTTTGCTGAAAATTATTACAAAAATAATCCAAGAGCATTGAATCTAACAAAAGAAGAAATAGACAAGATAAACATTGAAGATATTAAAGCGTTTTATAAGGAAAGATTTAAAGATGGAGGTGACTTTACATTTACATTTGTTGGGGACTTTAAAGTTGATGAACTTAAACAATTGATTTCTAAATACTTAGGGAGTTTGCCAACTTTAGGAAGAAAAGAAACTTCTGTTGATGATGGGGTTCGAGTTGAACGAGAGCTTGTTAAATACGAAGTATTTGAAAACCTAGAAAAGCAAAGCAAAAGTATTAGATCTTATAATAAAAGCTTTGATTACAACGTTAAAAATCGTTTCATTATCTTTTCTACGGAGGCAATTCTAAAACGAATGCTGCATGAAGAAATTAGAGAGAAGCAAAACCTGGTTTATTCTATATCTGTTCAGAACTACGGTATTTCTAAATTTCCTGAGCCAAAGTATTCCATAATCATTATGTTTGATTCAGATCCTAATAATAAAGATAAAATATTAAAAGAAAGTGAAAAAGTTTTAGAAAAATTAAAAGCTGGAGACTTTCCGGATCACTATCTAGATGAGGTCATTAAAGGACATTTAAGAAAATACGAATTAGACAAACAATCTAATCGTTGGTTAGTAAACGCTATTAGCGACTACTATTATGAAAACGAACCGCTTGAGACTGCTGAAATATTAGACAAAGTGATTAAGTCAGTCACTAAGGAAGACATTAAAAAACTAGCAATCAACACATTCGATAACAAATATATCGAAGCAAGTTTGATGCCTAAAAAATAATGACCTTTACACACTTAAGCTTAATGCTGATTATTTTTTTTCTAATATTTCCAGCAAAAATAAAAGAACCGGACAATATCCAATATTATGATGCCTATACTTTGCGACTAAGATCAACCCTTGTAAAAATATACTCTTTTTTAAATCTTTTAGTGATTGGCTTTTATATTGCGGCCTTTATTTTAATTTTATTTTATCCTGATTTATATAAGCGAGTTGTATGAAAAAAATTTGTAAAAAAAATAAATTGATTAAAGTTAAAGAAAAAAAATTTTACATAAAACTTTCGCAAATTTTACCCTATATTAAAAAGATTGAAAATAAATTATGACTACTTTTATTTTAATTTTCTTTATAAAAATTTATAATAATCAAGATTTGGCCACAGTTTAATATTATATTTAAATCGTACGAAGTTCTTAAGTCCTCAAAATTTTAAAATATTTCAAATTAACAACCCGAAAGGAGACAACGATGGCCTATGCCAATGATGTAAAGTTTATTAGAAGTAATAAACTCAACCCCGAAGATGATAATGCAAGAATAAATGACTGCTATGATTTATGGTTTGCAAAAGAAGAAGACCTGTTGCCGGTAGAGAAAAGTTGGGACACAGATTATGTGGATCTCGTAAAGC
>Ga0214921_10005887_pt1 | contig 17102 bp, 9 predicted proteins | sample LL1505_MetaG_FD_177992 | JGI IMG/M metagenome (GOLD analysis project Ga0214921, IMG submission 177992) | Freshwater microbial communities from Lake Lanier, Atlanta, Georgia, United States - LL-1505 | ecosystem: Environmental > Aquatic > Freshwater > Lake | place: USA: Georgia | collected 2015-05-28
CTTCTTTCGCCAACCCTTTTGTCTTCTTCCCGTTGTCGTCGACAATTCCTAAATAGTTGTATGCAGAAGGCCTTCCGTTGCTGATATACCAGTTTTTAATTTCTTGTTCAACAGGCGATGAAGTAGGAGTGCCATCGTAGTAATAAAATCTCAATTTTTGAGCCAAAAAATTCCCAGTGGATTGACCTTCTTTAAAAGGTCTAGGGGCGCTGCTTATTCCCTTGAGCTTGTCCCATAGAGTGGCACCTGGATAGAACCCTGGCTCTTTAGGGAACAATAAATCTATAAGAGCGCTAAAGTCAGATTCAGTTCCGATGTTTGAATCAGCGGCTGCGGCAGCCGCCGCAATTTCATCAGTTGTAATAAATTCTTTATAAATTCCTTGCAAGGAATTTAAGCGTGAGTATTTTTTTGGCGTTTCGTTGGGGTTAGACATGAATTAATCATCCTACGATAGCTGCGACCGCATTGATGTCCGGTATGTTAATGATGGTTCCAGGAGGTACCTGCAATCCCCATCCTATATCGCTCGCAGCTGCCAGGACCCACCAAAATCGAGAATCTTTATAGTATAATGCAGCAAGATGATCCAACCGTTGACTTTCTGACAACGTGATGACTTCAACGATCGGAATTAATCCATTGTTCACAGCAATACGCACTGCTGCAGCAGAACGAGAAGTTCCATACTGAAAACCGAATCCTAACTTCGGCGAGCTACGATAACGACTAAATGTGGCCATAAATCATGATGTCCTTATTTGTCTACCTCTAGGTTATTTTTTGAATGAGGCCATTCCAGATCCAACAGGGTAAATTGGAGCCCTGTTATATCCTTGGTGGTCGATTCCAGGGGAGATGTCATGGATTGGTGAGAACGATATTGTCACTTTACACATCTTTGGAGCAGTTTGATCAGGATCTATTCCCCATGTTGTCTGACTGTACCAATCAAAATTCATAGATTCTATCATTCCTGCAAGTCCTTTTCCTCCTGCAGATTCGAACGATTTTACGATTGCGTTACCTCCCGGCCTCATGAAATTAGTTAACTCGCCATAAGTTGCTTGAGTGGTGGGAGATATCGTAACCGTGTTAGGATCAAGAAGATCGCTAAGCTCTAAATCAGATATATTAAAAATACGTTCAGCCGTGTAGACGTTAGGAGCCTGTGGGGGTGAACCTTGTGCTATCTCCCCTACAGATGGTATTTCATAATCATATGAAACTTTATATGAATCATCGGTGAATATTCCAACGATAGTAGCCTTTTTCACAATCGCGGCTGGATCAAGATAGTTTTTAGTAAATTCATCTTGTTTCAACGCTTCTAAAAGCTTAGTTGTATTTACCACTTTTCCGATATATTTTTCGTCTGTTTTAGTCTTAAACTCAGCAACCTTCGCAGCGTTTGTTTCGTTAATTTTTTTAATCTCAGCATCTCGAAGAGATGTTTGATCTTTATTCAAAAAATCTAGCTTTATTGCATCGCCAGCGTTCACTGTTTCTGATGTTTGCGTATTAGGAAGAGTTGCATCACCGTCAGTTGCGCCAAAGAGACGAGCAAGAGCAAATCTTGAATAATTTGAACGCAGCACATCTCCTAACCTTATACGAATTAATGGAGAAGATCCAATCATTTGACTAAATGGCGCTTTAAATTGATAATTGTCTCCAACTAGATCGCGGCCGGCAGTATATTGTGGATACACAAGTGTCGTTAACTTATTGATTTTGAACCACATGTGTTGAAAGTCATCTTCGCTCGTGGCTGCTACAACAAAACTCATTCCTATCTTACGAGTTGTTCCCTTATAAATCTTCACGGGCTCAACTCTGCCGAAGCCTTCCACGGTTTCATATGATGCAGAATAATCATCAGTCAGCGAAGACAAAAATGCGTGGAAAGAAACAATTTCGTTTGTACGAACGTCATGAAAATAAAAAGGAACATACTCTGCATCAAGAATTTTCTCCATGTTAATTCTATCTTCATTAGAAATTCTTCCCTTATCGGCTGGTGGGTCATAGAGTCTGACTCTCGCTTTATTTCTTGATAACCCTAAAACTCCTTTAAACGATCCCAACCCATTTTCTTGATCGTTGTCCAAAAGTTGGAGTCCTTTGATATTTTTCGGTACCAAGTACATCGAAGGAGATCGCTGAGAGCTCCACGCTAGCGTTGGATCATAATTTCCTTTGCTAGTTAATCTGTTTTTTCTTACAGTCGAATGAGCAATTCCATTTGCGTCAGCTGCATCGAATGCTGAAATCTCCACAGGTTTGCCTGTGGAATCGAGAATAGTGCTGCTGAATGATGATTGCCCTCGTAAATTTTTGCGGTCTAATATGACATCTCCTAAACCTGCAAAAACGTTGATTGCTGACACAAGCTTAGACGATCTAAAAACCTTTAAAATTCCAAGAGCCGTTTTTGCACCTGCCGTGAAGTTTAATGTTCCACGTTTATAGATGTCTTGAAAGTATTGAGCCATTATTAGCCCTGAACGAATAATCGTCCTTGCAATGACTAAGTTTGCTCCTACTGCAGACCCCTCACCCACAAGAGAATCAAAACCAGTTCCTGTTGTTACGTCAAAAATGCGGTTAACGTCAGCTTCAGTTCCTTCTCTTCCCAAAAAGAAATTGCGGGCGCCGACGCCCACGGCATTAGCAAACGCATTGTTTGTTTTCCTAAATCCCGCTAATCCGATGTCTAAAGATGTGTTACCAATACGCGCTTGATTTTCAACGAACTTATAAGAGCCAAGAACTCGTTCTCCAGACGACGTTTTAGTAATTACTTTTTCATATTTAACGTCGGTAAATGCCCCAAGAAGCTCGCTAATTGCAAGAACTAAAAGAGACATTGTGACGCTAAGACCTATACTGCTTGGATCGTCGAACGGTTCAGAAGGACTTGTTAACGTTCCCCATGATTGACCATCAAACGGCGCGATAGACGTTAACGCTCCAGTGTCAAATTCTGCATCATCGTCTAAAGATGAAAGAACGTTTTTTGCTTCTAATAATACATTATTAACTTTTAAAATTCCTAATTGAGCAACTGAAGGCAACACTGCTCCAAGTTCAGCTGCATTTCCTAACGGATTAAACGGTGATGCGGCGCTCGATGTCCACGCAGGAATTTCAGCGGAGGCTCTTTGCATCAATCCAATGCCCACTGCAGCCATCTTTAATTGAGGCACTTCCGTGCCATCTGCAAGCTTAAGATTTTTATTAAATGTTGCGCCTATACCTTTGATCATCCCAGGAGCCCATCTACCTTTTAAAGCCATGTTAGACAGCGCATCACCTCTAGTTCCGACGTATGCGCTCAAAGGATTGTCGGAATCGATTCCTGTCCCACCTTGAATTGTCCCGCGGGAATCTAAAGCAGAGCTTCCGTCATCGGCAATTTGTCCGCTAGAATACGCTGCCGTCTTTGCTCCCGGACTAGCTACATCTAAATTTCCTGTAACGTTCTTTAAAAGATTATTACCGTCGTATGGTGCAGAGCCTTTTCCTTTATTAAATCCTGTGATAGTTGGATCGCTTGATAGCGGCTTGACGTCTTCTCTTTTTGCAAAGAAATTCTCGTTTGTTTCCACAGGGTTGATTATTGTTGGAAACCCAGTCACTGGATCAGTCAACGGAATCAAACTTTCGTCTGATCCGTCAACTGGAAATTTGTTTTCAAAAGTTACAGAAGAAGCTTTTTGACGCATGTCGTTCAACGTCACAGGCTTTTTTTCAGCTTCTGAATAGTTTCCTAAAACGTTCGAATCATTGATCTTGGCTTCAAATGTCGCAGGCTGTGGATTCGTGACATCAATCTCCGGAGCCAAGAACGGGGCAGGTGGATTAAATTCATTCGATGCGATTGAATTGTCAACGTACGGATGAATTGGTGATGTCTGATCACCGACATCAGTTAGAAGCGCGTTGCCATCAGGTATCGCACCTTCCGCCTTTCCTTTTTTGAAGCTTTCTTTGATCGCAGGATAATTCTTTGAAAAAGAACTTGGTAAATTATCAACAAATTTTTCAGAATTTTGTGAAGGTGCTAGAGGAAGAGGGAAACCCTTTTCGTCTGATATTGTTCCTTGTTGCGTCGACGGCGTAGGGGCATCAACTGAATATTTGTTAGGAACTCCTTTTGAAGCGCCAACCTTACCCTTCGTCGTCTCGCTGAGGTATTTACCTAGAGTTATTCGAGTGTCCTTGCTAATGTCTTTGACGGTTTTATCAACCGTCATATCGCCATGATCTGGATTGTCTAGAATTGGATTGGTAGGAGGGTTCTCAGACCCGCCTGCGTCGACTGTGTAAACCTTACCATCAACTGGATTGACGAAACCTGGTGCACCTGTCTTAATTCCTGACATTCAATTTCTTAGCCCCTCGAACCTGACGTGATAGGCATTCCATCACTCTCTTTAATTATGCCATCACCCGTTTTTAGCGCCTCTGAGATTTGGAGCGCAATCTGTGGATCTTCTCTCATTGTGCCGGCCGCAAAAGCCAACGCTTCAAATAAATTTCCTGCAATATGCTCGACTGTAGCAATGATCTGACGACGCTCTTCTGCACTAGGAACTTTTTTTAGTGCAGCAAGATACTCAGGTTTCGATCTCAACTTTTTAAAATATTCATTCTTAGAATCTATCTTCATGGCTCACCCCGGGGTACCTTTAGTGACCTGTATTCCTTGATTTTGAATGCCTGTTGCCGTAGCTCCAGGACCTTGTTTTGACATTTCATTAAACGTGGTAACGATGATGGAATCGTTCGGGGTAACCAAGATTTTTTCAAGTTCTCTTGCATTCATTTCAATCTTAAAATGGAATTCCATTTTCATCTGACCGTTGGGCGAAGTGATGGTTTTAGCTGGATTTGCAACCTTCATTTTCCCAGCGGCATCAGTTTCTACTTTTACTGGGATATTCGCAGTAATTCCTCCTGCAAGAGCTTCTCCCATTTTTGTGTTAAATTCAGCCAAGCTAGTAAGTAATTCGTTGATTGACTTTGTAATGTCTGCGGATAAGCTTTCTGAAACTGTTTCAAGGATTTCAGCAACGCTATTTCCCCATGCAGTTGCCTTTTCTTCAAGGCCAGTCATATCTGCAGGTTTGCCTAAACTTTGAAAAAGAGAACCTTCACCATCACCAACCAAAACTCCAAATTGTTTAATGTCAACTAAAAATTGTGCATCCACTTGTTTTTTAAACTCAGCAAAACCTTGTTTTGCTTTTATGAATGTTGAGGCAATTGTTTGTAATGCTTCAGGCATCTTACTTAACGGCCCTTGAATCCGCCCTAACGACGCATAAATGGTATCCATGTTTGTTGCGAGACGATCAAAATTTGAGGTTGTATCTTTAAAAGCACCATCATCGAAGGTGAATTTTGTTTTTTCCCCCGTTAACTCACCTTGCAGGGCACTAAACCCAGTCTTAAATGCTGAGAATGCAGATATAAATTTCCCGACAACTCCTGATTTAGCATCTCCCATACCTTTTATTGTGTCACCGGCTTTATCAAGATTTGCAACAACAGTAGTTATTGTATTTGTAAAAGTAGAAATCTGCGTTAGTCCTACAAGGCTTAACTTAAATTTTTCTTCATCTTTTGTATTTGTCCATAACGAAAAATTCATTGAACTTAATGTTTCACGAATAGTATTCATGGACTTTTCAAATGCATCTTTTCCGCCGGCAAGTTTTTTGCCAATATCTTGAATTTTCTTTATTCGCTCTTCGACGTTGTCAACTGTCGTTAATCCCATTTCAGCTGAAGTTTTTTTGAACATCTCGTCTGCAGCTGCAAGATCCTTTTTTCGTTTTTGTTCCTCTAACTCTTTAGCTAGGAGCTGTTGCTCAGCAGAATCTTTTTCTTTTGAAGCTTTAATGTTAACTTCAGCCCTAGATGTCGTCGCAGCAAATTGTGATGCTTGATACGTAAGCTTATCTTCGGGTTCTACGCCCCGCCGAAGGGTCTCAAGAAGATCGTATTGGCGCCTTTCGGATTCAGGGAGGTCCGCGACGCCGGCACTACCCATATTTTTAAACTTTTCTTCTAATTCGCTTGCTAGATCGGATACTTCCTTCGCTGAACTAAACTGAAATTGTTTAAGGCCTTTATCACTAAGCGTTTTTTGAAGATTGTCTATAAACTGTTTTTCTGAGGCTTTAGCTTCTGCAAGTTCTTTTTCGTATGTGTTTTTACCGGCGCCGGCAGCGTCCACAAGAAGGCGATCATATTCTACTACTCTAGCTGCTGCATCTAGCCCTGCTTCCCTATTGCCATATCCCATGCCACGAGCAATATTAGCCATGGCTCCATCTAGTTCTTCATCTTTTAATTTTTGTTGTTTTTCTCTTTCGTCTGTTATTAACTTCACGGCTTCGTCAAGTCTGCCTGCTGCTTTTAATTCATGATATTGTTTGGCAACGCCTTGAAATTCTTTATCAGCCTTTTTCTTGTCTTCTTCTGATTGTATTTGATTAATACCAATAACAAATGCGCCAGCAATCACTGCGGCTGCAGCTGCAGCTGCAGCAGTTATAGGGTTAGAAAAAACAACTGACATAGTAGGGCCGATAGACGAAATTGCAGAAGAAATTCCTGATGCAAATTTCGAAAATAAAGTTGGATTCGACAAAACTGCGCTAATAGAAGATCCAAGAACGTTTATAATAGACCCGCCGAAAGCAAATAATGCAATTTCCCACTTATATTCTGCAAAAAACGATCTTAACTTGTCACCTAAATACGTCATCATCTGATCGATGATCTTCATGAAAGGAACTCTAATTTTGTTAAATGCATTCATGAAAGCATCACCAATAGGAGAAAATTCTTTTTTCGCGCCGGCGAGTAATTTTCCTGCAGCAGATTTTGCGCTTGAAGTATCAACACCATGTTCAATTGCGTCAGCGATCGCTGTGAAGGCGTCGGCGATTAGGTCTCCCATGGCGGTTATTGCGGTCGCAGCTATTTGTTTTACTGCATTCCAAAATTCAGTTATTCCTTGTATAAATTCAGAGCCAGCAGGACCTTGTTTCGTAAAATATTGTTTAATTTCTTCCCAAAGATCGCTAAATAAATTCTTTACATCCCCAGTTCCAGATTTCAACTTTCCGAAAAATTTACCGAATACATCAGTAAATCCATTGAACATTCCACCTACTGCAGCTGGATTAAAGAAACTTGCCAGCGCCTCAAGCATTTTCTTAACGCCAGGAAACGATTCTACGAAAATTGCTCCAAGTCGCTTACCTGCCGCAAAAACAGCATCAATCGCTTGTTGAAGATTTCCAAGAACTTTTCGCATGTCTGAAGAAGTTGCAACACCTTCATAAAATCCGTCAAGGAATGTTTCAAAGAATCCCTTAGATTGTGTTTGAAGTTCACGAACAACTTGTTTTATGTCTTGTGAGACTTCTTTCAAGGCTTGTCCAGTAGACATCATTTGCTTCTCTACGCTGTTTCCAGCTTCTTTGATGTTTTCAAGAGAAGTACCTTGATTTTTATTTGACAAGGTCTGTCGTACAGTCGCTTCGTCCATCCCTACAGTCGATGCCAACAGCTTTAACTCTTGACGATTCATTTGATCAGCTGATTTACCTGCGGCGTCAAGAGCCGCCTTGACTTTGGCGAGCGCGTCTGCAGGGGTTTTTGCGCTGACTAGCTCCATAGTGTCGATGTTCACGCCGAAAGCTTGAGATAGTTTTGATACATTCTCTGCTGCCTGATCAAACGTGTCAAATGCATCCAAAATGCCTGTGATATCCGACAACTCCACGCCGAGCTTATGAGCATATACCGCAGCTTGACCAATTTCTTTGACTGTTGCATTGGCAAAGTGCTTTACATCTAACATCGCCTTCGTCATCGACTTAGATATGAGCTTTGAATCAACACCGAAACGAGATGAAAGACCCTTTGAGTATTTAGTCATCTCAGTGCCAAGACCTTCCACGGTCCTACCAGTAGCAATTGCGGTACGCATCAATCCACCCAATTGTTCAGTGGAAATCCCTAATCCTTTTGCGAACCCGACGATGTTGGCACCACGTTGACCCTTAAATTGGTCCTGAAGTTTATCAAATGCTGCGGGTGCAGCTGATGCAACTTCATTCGCAAACCTTATTGCTTCAGCTGCATTTTCGAACACTTGCATCGCGCCGAGGCCCGCGATAGAAGCAGAAGCTAATGACTTTCCAAAATCTAAGACAGCTTTTCCAGTACCTTTTGAAATATCCCCGAAATTTTCACGAATTTCTTCAGCTGCCCGCCGGTTTTCTGTCGCGTACTTTCTTTGTTCTTGAGCCATCTCAAAGAGACCTTCATAAATCCCCTTGAAAAAATCAAAGATGCCCATCGCAACATCAGCTATAAAAGAAAAAATACCTTTGATAACGTCAAATGCACCTCCTATAAAAGAAGTTAGAGCCTTGAATATTTTTCCGAGACCTTGTACTGCGACACCAAAAGCAGTCACGCTAACTTTCGCTTTTTTAGAAGACTGATCAATCTGCGCAAAAATATTGCTTTGGCCGTCTTGACCTCCTCCTTTTTTCTTAAATCCAGCTGATTTAGCTGCATCATCTTGCGCTTTTCCCATCTTCTTTAAAGAGTTTGTAAGACCGTCCAAAGATTGAGAAGAAGTTTCTGACTTCTCTGCTGCAGAACCTAATTTATCTCCAAAAAGCGCCGCGGCGGCGGCGGCAATCTCAAAAGATTTGCTAGATTGTTCGCTAAAATCCTGCATCTCTTTTCGAAGGGCTTCCATAGCCTCTTTTTGCTTTTCAATAAGCTTTGAGACGACATCATCAGGAACCGTATTTGGCAGAGGTGTTCCGCCTCCAGTTTTTCCTCCTCGCTTTGCCATTTATATCACCAAAAAAGTTTCAAAGCAACCATTGAGTTCCGAAAGTACTTTCAAATGAATGAGCAGCCATTAACTTAGAATTTAATCTCTCTGAGATTAGATCAATAGTCGAATGGGGGTTTGAAAGCTCATCTTGAAACTTTTTTGATTCTATCATCGCTTTGCGAACAACATCAATTTGGTCTGGCGTTCCGATCAAATTAACTTCTGTCGTTTTTGAATCAACAAGCCATGATGCAATTGCTTCAAACAACGCACGTTTAATTGTCTCATTACCTGACATTTGGCCTAAAGAAATAGAAGATTTTTCGTTATGATGCGCCATGCATATATCTACACCCACGAAATAAACAAATGCCAATATTTAAAAGACTCGATGATAAATTATGTAAATCTACGCAAACGAGAAGGAGTTTCTGCTCGTGCATGTCCAGATAAGGCCCTAACATCAGGCGAATTATCATGTAGGGCCCTGGATTGCGCGTGACCATCATCACTAGTTCTTGACAATTCTCTGCTTATTCTATCGATGAACCATCGTTTATAAGAAACAGGCATATTGTATGCCTCTTTATAAGTAAACCCGCCGTAATACATCAATATAAAAATTGGTTCAAGGATAACGTCAGCTTTGTTATCAGGATGTAGGCCAAAGAAAGTTAACACCAAGCGGCATGTTCACCTCCTCTGAATGACCACATTCTGGACATACAGCCTCTTGCTTCATAGTCACACCAGGCTCATTCTGACGAATGTAATTTCGAAGAGCTAATGAATCTCGTGCCGGCATCATCTTAATAAAGTTAACAATCTTTGCTCTATCTTCGACGCCATCAATTGAAATAATCGCTTGTTGAAGAGCCGTTGTAACAGAGTTGTCAGTCTTTAATCCAAGCTTCTTTTGCTTTTCTTGTAGCACCGATAGTTCTTCCTCATCGCGGCCAGTTGTGAACTTAAAGAGAACTTTCTTCTTTGTATGTGGAAGAACAAACTCAAATAAATTTTGACCTTCGATGGTTGGATCTAGCTCCAGGCGCTTAAGAGGAAGCTCTGCTAAATTAAATGTTTGTTTGTTCTTTGCTTCACACTCGCCACATGGAACCTCTGCAGTATAATCAGCTCCATAACCTGTAATACGAACTGCGACCATTAAAGCGTTTCGGTCTCCAGCAAGAAGATCAAGCGTGTTAATAGTCTTGTCAACTAGACATGATTTAATCAATTCAGTAACAACTGTTCCTTTTTTCAGCAAGGCTCTACTTGTTAAGATGTCTTCTTCACGAGCCGTCATTGGACGAATCTCAACAGTCTCCCTTCCGCTCAATGAAGAAGCAGAAGAATAAACTTTCCCATTTGACGGAAGAGGAACAAGCTCAGTTGGAATGTCCAAACCAAACTCTGCTTTCACGGCATCTGCGTGCGAAATTGATTGTATTCGATTATCGTGACCGGCTGGAGCACCTTGTGTGAAAACTGAATTCTTAATTTCTCTATTGTCCGACATACGTCTCCTGTGAATTACTACATTATGTAATCATTCTAATCGAATGTAAAACCATAATGACAAAGAAAAATCACACGGAAATTAACAAAGAATTATTGACCTTTTGATTCCTTAGGATGACACGTACGGTATACTGGAATTTCCTCAATCATCATGCCTTTAATTGAATCGATTGGCAATTCCTGTACTCCAGTTTCATTTATCCTAGGTTCAACTTCATCAGGTGACAATCTCTTTGCAGATGCATCAAGATTATTTTTATAATTCTCGCTTATGGAAAATTGATGACTTTAATAAAGAATTATTCACGTCCTTTGTGAGCCCAAGATTCCAAGGTCGTGTTGAAGATGATTTTCAATAGCATGCACATCTGTCAGGTGTTCAAGAAACCTTGATTCTTATCCAAAGGTTTCATCACATTTCAAACACTTAATACGAATATGGGCCGCGATACAAATATATCGTAGCCCATAAAGCTGTATAATCCAGTGGGAATCAGTATTGCAGTACGCAATTGTCATAACGAAGTGTTAGAGCAATTTCAACCGGATTACCATCTTCGTATGTAACTTCATTGAAGTTTGCATCTGTGATGAATGCACCCTTGATGTCCCATAATTCTATAACTGTGCCGACTGGGTCAAGCATCTTCAATTGAATGTCACGTTTGTAAAAGTCTGCGTAGCCAGAACGACCGGAAACAGACTCAAAGTGGAGGCGGATCCATTCCATGACCTGTTGTGCACCTGATGGAGCGATTGGGTCGTGGAGCGTCACGTTCATCGCATTAAATGTTGTCTTGCCTGCGAGGTAACGCGTTGAATTGATGAATGGAATTGGAACTTCTTCTGTCGTAACCTGAGGACGTGCCGCGGTCTTGATGATGTAGGCGTCAATACCTTCGATCATCAGAACCCAGCGATTTTTTCGTTTGGGTTCGAATTTATTTGGAATCATTGATGTAACGTCTAGTGTCTCAGCCATTGTGGTGTTCTCCTATAGGGGTGAGTATTGATAAATATTCCTATATGAAAAGCTAAGATCTTTTTTCAACAATTTTTATCAACTTAAGAATATATTATGGGTAAGGGAAGCGCAAGAACAGATGGGTAAGAATGAATTAAGGGTTATACAATGTCCTTTGTGCAATCTGTTTGAATCAAAGAGATTAACGTCTTTTGAAAGTCACCTTGAAATAGCGCATGGAATCACGTCGCAACAGCTATGGAATCAGATCAACGGGGGGCCGAAGAAATGCGCATGCGGCTGCAATCAAGAAACGAAATGGAATGGGTGGTGGAAAGGATATTCCACTGTCATAAATGGTCATAATGCTTTTATTTACAAGATGATGGATATTGATTCAGCGAAAGAAATCGCCAGAAAAAGATCAGAATCTTTGAAGGGTAAGTCAGGCTGGTCCAAAGGATTAACGAAAGAAACAGACGACAGGATTAAAGAAAGAGCAGACGCGACAAAGACGGGTCGAAAGAAGGGATTTAACAACGGGTCAATTAAGATTTGGAACAAAGGATTAACGTCTGATACGGATCCAAGAATCGCTAATGTTAAAGAAAATCTAAAGAATAAGTTTGCAATGGGAGAAATTATTCCTTGGGCAAAAGGATTATCAAAAGAAACAGATGATCGAATCAAGACGATGTCTCAAAAAGTTTCGCTAAAATTGAAACAAAAACATATAAGAGAACACCTAGACCAGTTAAAAAGATTGCCTCACGATGAAATAAAAGAAAGAATTGAAAAAACAGGACAATTAAAAGTTATTGGTGGGTTAGAAAATTATATTAACGATGCGCAAAAGATCATTGTAGTAGAGTGTAGCGGATGCGAAAAACAGTTTCAGGGATCTCTTAGAAGCCTACAACGAGGAAAATGTTTCTTTTGTTCTCCAGGCGGTTCTATAGCACAAGAAGAGATAGCAAAATGGATTGAATCATTGGGATTCACGGTATCGAGAAATGTTAGAAAAGTCTTAGGGGGACTTGAACTTGACATCTTCGTTGAGGATAAAAAATTTGCAATAGAATACAACGGTTTGTATTGGCATAGTCACGTTAATAAGACACAAGGATATCATAATAACAAGACGTTGACCGCAGAACAATCTGGTATTAATTTGCTGCATATATTTGAAGATGAATGGAGAGATAAACGTAAGATTATTCAATCCATGATTCTCTCACGACTGGGCATGGCGCAAAAGACAATTGCAGCCAGAAAATGTGCCGTAAGACAATTAACGAAAACTGAAAGAAAAATATTTTTTGAAGAGAATCATGCAGATGGTGATATTGTTTCTATAGACTCATGGGGATTGTTTGATAATGAAGGACAGATAGTTTATGGAATATCTATAAGAAAGCCATTTCATAAGAAGCATGATGCTATTGAAATAGCAAGATGTTGTCCTAAACTGAATCATAATGTTCAAGGCGGCCTTGGCAGACTCATAAAATATGTCAAAAAATGGTCCAATGAAAATGGTTATAAGAAAATCGTAACATATGTTGACCACCGTTGGGGAGGAACTGGCAACGGATATAGACATGCTGGATTTAAGGAAATTTCAAAAACCCCACCAAGGTTTTGGTGGACAGACTTTGAGAAAAGGTATAACAGATTTAAGTTTAAGGCAGATTCGTCTGAAGGATTGACTGAAGCGCAGGTTGCAGAATCTGCGGGCGTTGTAAAAATATGGGGATGCGAGAACTTTGTTCTTGAATTAAACGTTTATATTTCTGAACTTAAACCATTTGACACAACGAACTCTAAAGACATATATTCTAAAGTTCTTGTAGGTTGAACGTAAATTTTTCCTCTAATGGTATGATTGTCGATATCGGATTGTGTTGTAGAGGACGTATCGATCTTGACATTAAAGCTCTGTAATCCAAATAGAGATTGGATGTTAGCCAATCGTGCCCCGGCTTCGCTAGAAAATCTATTTATAACAGATTCGAGATTGGGTTCGAAGAGTAATCGTATTGCGATATCTCTAATTTGTCTTCTGATTTCTAATAGCAATCTTCTGACATTAATTCTATCCAGAGAAGACATCGCTTTAGTTAATGTCTTTTGTCCCCACACAACAACGCCAGAACCTTGACCTCCTACATTTGTAGGAGCGTATAAGGGATTTATGTTGTTTGAATACAACGAGTTTAGATCTTGTTCTTTTAATTTGACTATTGTGGACAAGGTTGATCTCAAAGCGCCGCGATTGATTCCAGCAGGAGCAAACCAAGGTTGTCCTATCGCATCATTTAATGAAAGGGCACCGAGGACGACGACGGAAGGAGGGACTTGTATTGAATCTGTTCCATATTGATCTATGTCGATTCTCATTAAAACATCAGGAAAATATGCAGCAACAAATGAAGAATTTAATCCTCTAGAAACAAATAAATCTATAGTTTTTTGAACATCAGGTTTAAGAGCGTTGCTGTACGCTAAAGTCTTTGATATCTCTATTGGATCACCTTCGTTATCAACTTGTTCTATGTCCATGACGTATAATGAGTCATATCTAGATTCTGCAACTGATGAAGCTTCATCAGTAATGATAGGGGCTCTTATACCGGGAATTGCTAAAAGTTGCATATCGAATATTGACGTGTCATCGATGATCTGTAACGCTTTCAAATATGATGCAGCAGATGAACCTGACGATTTTCCTCTATTGGGATCATACATGTCTGCTACGACTGCTGCGTTTGTCAGATTCGATTCATTTTCTTCAAATATATTGACACCATCAAACCCTCCTTGCATGATCGTCTGGAATGATAAGAAACTCCTGCTTGTCGTATCTCTAAAATCATCCATGCAAACTCTACGAGTTTTCCCAATATCGTCTGAATTGATCTCACCATTTCTAACGTATTTTGCTAACTTCCAGCTTTGCTTTGTGGAATATCCGTTTGATCCTGTAGTTATCTTCACGTTTTCTAATGTGAATAAATTGTTGCAAAATCTATCGGCATCAATTATTCCTAATTGTGTCGTATCAGCAGTTCCCTGGTTGTCTGACACCGCGAAGTTGACGTTTGTCGTCGAGTTGGTCGGGAAATACTTCGTAAAACTTTCTATTGATTCATTAAAATATTTAAAATCATTTTGATTTGCTAAGCTTGTTACATGCTCTAACTTTACTCCCCACCTATGAACTGAAGAAGCATATTGCACGTCATTATTAATCGTAATGATATTATCAGCAAAAGGAACAGGCGGAACAACGGCATTTCTCAAGAAATTAGGATTTGATAATGCAGATGCATCAATTCCACCTAACGAAGCTAATGGTGAGGAACCAGATGTTACAATATGAGATATCCCTCTAAATCCGACAGGCAATACTTCTGAAGGAATGCTAACGTCATGAATTTCTTGCGAAACTTCTACTCTAACATAACGAGACTTAACGCCGTAGTTTCCTTCTACGACAAATTTTTGGTTGTTGTCAGGCCTGTCAAAGTCAAAATATGAGTGAACATCACCTATTACTTTTGAGATGTATCTATCAGATGAAGGATTTAAACTCAGATTAACGTGAGATTCTAATGCAGGCATTATTTCATCAAAATCGTTAATGTCTCGAATTGTTAATGAGAATGTTCCATATGGATATTCTGTTTCATTATTGGATGGCATTATGTCATGGATAATGATCTTATATTTTTTTGATACATCTGCGCCAGCATCTAATGAATGAAGCTTAAATAAATTTAATGGTTTGCCATGAAATTTTTGAGAAATAAACCATGGAGTTAAAGCGTGAGAAAATCTATCTCTAAAAGCTTCATAATTTGGAACTGTTGTACTTCCTGTGTCACGGGACAAAGATGAAGTAATAAGAAACACTGATCTTTCGGTGGAGTATTTTCTTGATGAATCGTTAGGAGATTCTGCACCGGAATTTACGACTCCCGTTCCTGTCAATAATGCGGTTATTGGATGTATATCCCAATGCGTTTGCAAATAATGACCTGCCTGTTGCAACAACGATGCCGTCATATTTAAAACTCTAGTTATATAACTTGGAGATTGTATGTCCAAAGATGCAGTAATAACATTAGGATAATCTGTTGAACCTTTATGACCATTCAACAACATCACGAATTGTTGTAATTGTTTGCCGTTATCATCAAATAATTGAACAGACCCTAACGTCGTACCTTTTGAGATAGCATCAGAAGCAACAAGCGTTGAAGCTGGCGCTGAGGAATCATATCCACCACCAGAAGAGGACAAACGAAGGATAACTCCAGATGGAGTCATAAGAACTCCTCTTACGATAGGAACGGAAGTATTAATTCCGATTCCATTTACGCTTCCAGTTCCCTGCAATCCTGCTGAGCTAAAAACGTTTGACCCAGCAGACTCCGACATGAAACAACCTAAAAAATAAGTTCTACCTAATGTTCCACCAGCGTTTGCGTATGGATTTGCACCTAAAGTTCCAGATGACGTTATATGATTTGGTTGCTCTTCTCCTACAGTGAATCCAGCATTTTTAACATCTCCAGATTGTAAACGATTCCTTCCGTCACCAACACCTAAAACTCTGATGAATGTAACTGATTGAGCATTTTGAAGCCATTCCATGGCTGCTAATGGCCCGTAATTCGTAGTCTTTCCTAATCGACCAGTTAAGGATCCAGATATGTTCGGATAATCAAAACGATTGATAAAATCGTTAAAAGATCCAACAGACACCGGAACGAACGCTGGGCCTTTTAACGCCGTGCCTACAATCATTGCAGGAGTTCCGCTTAAGGTTGTTTGCTTAAGAAGTGTTGATCCTGCATCCTGTGCTGATATTCCTGCGCTATCAAACTTAACTTGTGACATTTATACAATCTTCTTTATGGCTCATAACTATGTCGTACATCAATCTACACAGCCTATATTTCGCCACAAATAATTAAGGGCTCCTTTCAAGAAGCCCTTAAAAATCATTTAGATATTTGATTACCTAAATTTATTAGGTAATTTACCCGATTTTATTCATTGCACTTGTTGTAGGTTGTTGGCCACAACGAAGTCCAAGGAAACGAACTCAACTGTCTTGGTTGGTTGCAAGAAGATCTTACCACGAACCGTGTTATTCTCGACGTCCGCCTGAGTTGTGGTGGATGAATCGATGATGACGCGGAATCTTTCGAGACCAGCGAGTGCCTGAATTCTCTGAAGACGTGGTGTAACTGCAGCAGTGAAACGGGCGAGTGTTGCTTCACGGTTTGGCTCAAAGATGATTGTTTGCGCGATGTCGCGAACCTGACGGCGAATGTCAATCAGGAGGCGACGAACGTTGATACGATCGAGAGCAGATGATGTTTGTAACATCGTCTTTTGTCCCCAGACGACTACTCCGCCCTTTGGTCCAAGTCCGCCCTTTGTTGTGGAAGAAGGAGCATAGATTGGGTTGATGTCCTCATCATATAGAGAATCAAGATCTGCATCCTTGAGCTGGATGCTTGTTTCTAGGGTCGTCGGTAGATCTCCTCGGGTTAGACCGGCGGGTGCGAACCATGGGTATCCAAGAGAATCATTAAGTGCTAAGGCACCCATAACGACGACTGATGGAGGAACGACGACTGTATTAGACGGCAGCGATGGATCTTTCATTAAAACATCTGGAAAGTACGCTGCTGCAAAAGACGTATTAAGGTTTCTAGCCTT
>Ga0214921_10005888_pt1 | contig 17094 bp, 16 predicted proteins | sample LL1505_MetaG_FD_177992 | JGI IMG/M metagenome (GOLD analysis project Ga0214921, IMG submission 177992) | Freshwater microbial communities from Lake Lanier, Atlanta, Georgia, United States - LL-1505 | ecosystem: Environmental > Aquatic > Freshwater > Lake | place: USA: Georgia | collected...
CCTGGCTGGTGCCGCTGATGCTGGCTCTGGGGCTGATTACCTTCATTCCGGAAATCACGCTGTGGCTTCCCAGAATGCTGATGAAGTAAATATATTTCAAGGCAGCCCAAATTTATGGTGAGAAAATAGCTAATGATAGCTAATCATCCCAAATATCAGGCTATACAATCGCAGCAACTATAAGCTACTTTTATTCGACTTTTGAAGCTATGGCACTTTATAGGCTAGATTTTGACAAACTGGAGATCAGATATAGTTCGTTGTGCTGCCGATATAACCGTTTCAATTAAAGGGCCATGTTCTGCAAATCTATAGATCAATTGCACCACCCCAGATTTGGGCCGTAAGTGTATGTTTGAATTCTGGCAGCAGTCTGCGAAGTCCACTCACTGCACGATGGGCGCTAGAGCTATCCATTGTCAGCCCCGGTTCGGTATCATCGCCCGATGCGCTAATCGGGCCAGAGCCCGAACCCATCAAAACCCGTCCGTCAGGCGTTGCGCGGAAGTAATGAACGAACATACGGAAATCGGAAATACCCTGTCCGCCTTGCCAATGCATGCGATCAATGGCGTCAGGATTAGCATCTGTCATCAATGCATAGCTGGAAAACAAGGTTAGATGCGGGCTGATTTCCGGCATTTTTGCCAAAGCGGTATTTGTCGCCAGTACAACATGTTTGGCTTCGATAGATCCGTTTGGTGTTGTTATAAGATTGGGGCTCGTGCGCTCCAGGCGGCGCATCGGGGTGTTCTCGTAAACTTCAACCCCGCACGCAATGACCGCTGAACGCAGGGCGCGGGCCAGTCTTGCCGGATGGACATTAGCTGCTTCGGGATAAAAAACGCCACCACGGAAAACCGGCGATTGAATCCGTGTCTCCACGTCAGCATGCGAGAGTTCGATCGCGCTATCTGGAACCCCCAGTTCACGGGCACAAAGTATGGCAGTCTGTATTTTGGTGTCCTGTGCGGGAGCAGCCGATATCCTAATATTGCCCGCTTCCTTCCACCACAGATCCCGCCCCTTCAAGGTTGCGAAGGCTCTAATCCCGTCTTGGGCCTTCGATCCAGCGCGGGCTATTTCCAGAGCTGCATCGGGACCGAGTATTGCTGAAATGCCAGGCAAAGCCGACCAATAGCCATGGACTTTTCCGCCATTTTTCCCGCTTGCCCCAGAACCACACAACCCTGCCTCAATCAATATGATGCGAAGACCGGGGGATTTTTCTTTTAAATGCAATGCTGTCCACAACCCCGTAAAGCCGCCCCCAACGACCACGACATCGGCGTCGGTTTTGCCGGTCAATGATATTGTCCGGGCATTGGCATCATTGGCCATAGCCTCGTCAAACCACCAAGATGTTTTAACGAGGGGCAATGCTTCGTTCATTTTCTATCCCATCTCAATTCTTGATTGACGTTCCAAACTATACGTTCAGAAAAGTACCTACATTATGGCTGATTGCTTTTTTATAGACCAAACCTGCAACAGCAAGATCGGCAAGTCCAAGCCCGCGGAATATAAACATTGCCCGCTGCGAGTCATGCGTTCGGCCCGGATGGGTTGAAGTAGCAAGATCTGCCAGGTCAGCATCGAATGTTCCCAAATGCCCGACATCCGGGGCAAGCGGGGGGCTGTCTGCTTGCTGCTGGTGATCATCGGTTGCCAAAATATCAAGTGCTCTCAGATGGTGAGGCAGCCATGAACGGCCAATATCAACGGCTGAAACAAACGCTCCACGGGATATCCATGCAGGGTCAAGAAAGGGAACAAATCCCCTGGACATCGGTACGGTTGTGATGATGACATCGGATTGGATGACGGCTTCTGAAGGGTTAAGCGTCGCTCTGGCCTCCAAGCCCTGGAGCCGAACAAATTCGACAAATGCTGCCGTTGAAACAGGAGAGCGGCTGAATGCGACCACGGTTTTCAACGAGGGCAGAACGGCCTTCAGTGCATTGATATGATGACGCGCCTGAAGTCCGCATCCTATGACCCCGATTTGCCGGGCCTCTTGCCGCGCAAGCTTTTGAGCCGCGAAGGCAGACATGGCAGCCGTTCTGATGGCTGTTACAACATTGCCGTCCATCACAGCCAACGGTAAACCCGAGTCATAATCACTCAATATGATGCTGGCGTTGATGCCGGCATTTTTTGGCTCACCAAAAACAGGAGCCACACCAATCCATTTTACGGCAGCAATCCCTTTTTCTTGCCAGGCCGACATCAGGCACTGAAATGAATGACCTGGTTCAAGCGTGATTGTTTGCTTGGGCGGACTTTTTGCTTTTCCATATTTCAAAGCTGCGAAGGCTTCACCTATCGCATTTCGTGTTTCGTCCACCTGCGGAGCACATGCTTCAATATTGGCGGCACTGAGATGCAGGACTGCTTGTGTCATTTGAAACGCTCCGCCCTATAGGGTGACGCATTGAAAGGCGGGGCCTGACCGGTTGCAAGACTGAGCAGAAGACGCGCTGAAGCCGGTGCCATTCCGATGCCGCTATGCCCATGCCCGTAGCCGTGAAAAATATCTTTGCATTGCGTGGCCGGACCGAGGCAGGGAAGCCCGTCAGGCGTCGAAGGTCGGTGGCCCATCCAGCGTGTTGTTTTTCCAAGATAGTCTTTCGTGCGGGGCAGCAGGCGTCCCAGATATTCTCGTAATATGTCGGTCCTACGCCAATCCGGAGGTTCAGAAACTCCATCAAGTTCTACTTGCCCGGCAATCCGCAATCCGCTGTCTGTCATGGTGACACCCATTTTGCCATCACTTGGCATCAGGGGGCTGCGTCCCATTCTTTCGAGATCATTCAATACGAGGTGATAGCCGCGTTCAGATTCGAGTGGAATGTGATCGCCTGTTTGGTGTGCGAGGGCTTTGCCGTGAATCCCGGCACAAATTATGGCTCGATCACATGCGATCGTGCCATGCGTTGTATGAACACCGCTTAGCCGCTGCTGTTCGACAGCAAAGCCGGTCGCTTCGGCAGAAACGAGCGTTGCGCCCCGATTGATCATTTCCTGAACAGCCAGCGCGATAAAGCGTCCGGGATCGCTCAAATGGCCACCATAGGGATGGAAAGTACCGAATGTGTAATCATGGCCAAGTTCCGGCTCGTTCGCGTGCAACTCTGCTTGATCCCACTCTTCCCAATGAAGCCCGTAGGCTTTGCGAAGTCTTGTTCCCAGACTTTCATTTTCAAATTCGGCGCGATTGGGATAAACGAAGACAAGGCCGTCTTGCCGAACAAATCGATCCAGTCCGAGGTCACGGGCAAGCTCTCGGTAATGGAACAGGCTATCTTTCAACAAAGCGATGCGTGCCAATGCACAGGTTTCGATTTTTTCGATGCTGTTACCTGCGCGGACAAATTGAATAAGCCACGGAGCGAGTTTCAATAAATATTTCAACTTGATCGAAAACGGGCCTAGCGGATCGATCAGGTAGGAAGGGATTTCCCGCCAAAGACCGGGAGTGGATATGGGCAGAACGCTCCCTTCAAAAATCCATGCAGCATTTCCAAAACTGGCTGCCTGTTCTCCGCCTGCGCTTCCGGCCTCAATCAGGATCACGTGATGACCTTGCCGTTGCGCTTCATAGGCCGTCCACATGCCAATGATACCGGAGCCTATGATCGCAATTGTATGTTTCATGCGTTTGCACCGCCTGCATCAAATTCCGATTTAAATTTTTCGCTCACTGCAATCGTCGTGCGATATCGACCGATTCCGAAGGCTTCCAACGGGGTAGGTGTCTGGCCATCGCAAATCCATTCACTCAAACAAAGTCCGACTCCGGGGCCGATCTGGTAACCGTGTCCGCAAAATCCGAAAGCATGAAATAATCCGGGTGTTGTTTCACTCGGGCCAATGATGGGTATCATGTCGGGAAGATAGGCCTCGATACCAGACCAAACGCGAATGACATGACAGGATCTGAGTGACGGGATCACTTCGGAGAGTGCTGCCATACCGGCTACAGTTTTGAGGGGTGGAACAGGCGCACGGTTTGCCGCAGGATCCGATCCGGTACGCGGATAGCCAGCGAGAATAACATTTCCACGCGGGATTTGTCTGGCAATCACCGACCCATCAATGGTCTGGATCGAGGGACCGATCCGGTATGGAACCGGTTCTGTAACAAATTGCGGTGGCCCTGCTGCAAAAGCGGGAACGTGTTCCCCAAACTGTTCGGCAATGTTTGCTGCCCATGCTCCTGCACTGTTGATCACATAGAGGCAAGACCAGGTATCACCGTGCTGCGTATGGACTTCAAAACCTTTATCGCTCGCCTCGATTTGGGTGACTTCACAATTTTCGATCATGACGGCACCCCGGTCTTGCGCAGCCCGCGCAGTTGCAGGTGTTACCAAGCGTGGATTAGCAACGGCGTCGCGTGCGGACAATGTCGCAGCAACAACTTTTTTTCCAATATAGGGAAAACGCTGTCTTATTGAGGTGCTATCAAGATCTTCAATCTGAATATCATTGGATCGTGACACGGCAGCATAGGCTGCCAATTTTTCTGCTTCATACGGATTGAAGGCACAATAGAGATGCCCTGTGCGATGATATTCGCAACTGTCTCCGATCAGCTCGGGAAGCTGTTCCCAGATGCCCTGTGATCGCAATGATAGGGGGTATTGGTCGGGATGGCGACCTTGCAACCGGAGATTGCCGAAATTGACGCCGCTTGATTGTGCGCCGATAAAGCCCTTTTCAAGCAATAGGACTTTTCTGCCGCGGCTGGCCAGAAAATAAGCGGCCCAAACACCCACGAGTCCGCCACCAATAATGATTGTTTCGGCTGACTGTTTCACCGGGGGATCTCCCCGGCTGCCGATAGCGGGATGGGCTTGACAGGGGCCTGTCCACGCAAGCGACCCGTTTGTGCAAGTGATTGATTGGCGTGGTGCATAATCATCGCTTGTAATGCGGGAGCACACATGCGGCCTTGGCATCGGCCCATTCCACAACGTGTGATCGCTTTGACGCGATTAATTTCAGGCGGGGTGTGGCTTATGGCGAGGGCTTTGCGGATTGTCCCTGCTTGTATGGATTCGCAACGGCAAATGATGGTTTCATCAGGTAACGTTTCGGCAAAATGCTGTGGAGGCGCAAAAGCACGGGCAAGACCTCGCTGGAAGGCTCTTAATCGTCTGACTGTATTTTGTAATTTGCTCTGCTGTTTGCCATCACTGTGGAAACCAAGGTTTGACAATGCGGCAAGTGCCGCGAGTTTGCCACTTGCTTCAGCGGCATCGGCTCCACCAATTGCAGCACCATCGCCGGCAAGATAGAGGTTGTTGCCAGCGCGCCCGTCTTGATCCATGCGAGGCAACCAAAGGCCCAACTCCTCATCGGGTTCAAACAGCGCCCCCGCCAGATCCGCAATTTGTGTCTCTGGCTTTAAGCCATAACCCAAGCCGACACCATCGCATTCAATCCGCTTTTCCTGACCTGATCCGGTGAGAAATCGAATGCCGCTAACCCGGTCATCACCTTCGATTGACAAGGGTTTGACCCCGAAAAATAGGGGTGTGCGGGATAAGGTTAATGATGCCAGATAGGTCAAGCCACGCAAGAAAGTGTCTAGGTTATAAGCCATTGATGGCAGGGCAGAAATTTTTTCACCTAATCCGGTTGTGTCACATATTGCAGCGATCTCAACACCCAGATTTTTATACTGCAATGCGACGAGCGGCAGGAGCGGAGATGAGCCGAACAAGACAATTTTTTTGCCAATAGCGCAGCCCTGATCTTTGAGGCTGAGCTGCATTCCACCCAATGTAAAAACACCTGGCAAAGTCCAGCCCGGCATAGGATATACCCGATCTGTTGCCCCACTCGCTACAATCAGACAATCGAAATGGATTGTTTCGATTGTGTTTTTCGAGAGCGTAAAGAGTGTATTGTTTTCAATCGCCCAAACAAGGGTTTCTGGTCGATAGTCAATGCTGGAAATGATGCCCAAAAAATTGAGATGAAGCTCTTTATATTTTTTAAACTGAGATCCCATGAGCTTGTGGGTATCAATTACAATTCCGGGCGCGGGTGTTCTGTAGCCTTGCCCCCCAGCGCGCGGGGCTTCGTCGATCAGAATGGGAATTAGACCGGCGCGACAGATTGTTTCGGCGGCACGCATTCCTGCCGGTCCCGCCCCAATGATAACAATGGTCGGCATCTAAGTCTCACCCATCATTGGAGGGGTACTTAACAAATCAAGATCATGGCTTAGCGGTGTCGAACAGGCACGCAATCGGAGGCCGTCCCGTGTCCAAATCCAACAATCCTGACAAGCAGCCATCAAACAAAAGCCGGCTCGCATTTCAGTTGAGAATTCACTCTGCCTCAGCGCGGGCCGCTCGCACAAGATTGCAGTTAAAATCGTTTCGCCGCTGTGGCCCGTTAGTATTTCGCCATCAAAGGTAAACCGGATAATGCTGCCATGCCTTGGAACAATACGATGCATAAGGCCCTGATTATCCATTTCTATGCCTTTGAAATAGCGTGTGCTGCCGCTACGACAAGGGGGGCGAAACGGCTAACGATATCATCGCGATTATAACGCGATAGCGATACGGCCACATTTACTGCCGCTAGAGGATATCCTTTGATGTCCAAGACTGGTGCAGCGATAGAGGCATCACCATGATAGAATTCTTCAAATTGCGTAGCAAAACCCTGCTTTTTGGAAATTCTTATTTTCTCCATAAGATCGGGCAGCCGCCAAGTTGTGTGCTCGGTAATCGCCCTTGGGTGCGATACGATCATGCATGCTTCTGCAACCTTCTCTTCAAGCCGCGAAAGAATAGCAATACCGGGCGCGGTACAATAAGCGGGCATTCGGGTGCCTATAACCACATCCGTATTGAGCATGTGGCGGCTCAAGAACCGTGAAACAAAAATGATTTCCTGACCATCAAGCAAAGTCAGATTAACCGTCTCTTCGGTCTCTTTGCTCAAATGCATCAGATACGGCATCGCCAAATTGATCAAACGATGACCGCCAAGAAAATTTGATGCCAAATCAAGATTTTTCAAGGTCAGACTGAAGCGGCGGGTTTCCTGCTCCTTCTGCAAATATCCCAGCTTGAGCAGAGTGTGGGTAAAACGCTGAGCGCTGCTTAAATCGAAACCAGAAATTTCGGCAATCTGTGACAGGGTCAATTTATCCTGGCCCTTACCAAAAACGGACAAGATCCTGAACGCCTTTTCAACCGAAGCGACAACCAGAGGATCACTCACACGCGGCCTCTTGGTTGCAGAGGCATCATTACTTTGTGCCGTCTTCATCATGAGGATCCCGCCCTTCCTTTCAAACAATTCTCATTGACAAGAGAAGATGTCAATTGTCTAATAATAACTATTGCAATGCAATAACCTAAAAGGATGAACCTGTGCCTGAATCTGTATTGAGAGACGTGAGAGGCAGAGTGGGTATCATCACTTTGAACAGGCCCGCTATCATGAACGCATGGAATGCTCCAATGCGTGAAGCCCTGGTAGAAGCTTTCACCGAAATGGAGAGCAATCAGGCTGTCGGTGCAATTGTATTGACCGGAGCAGGCGACCGCGCTTTTGGTGCGGGTCAGGACCTCAATGAAACAAAGACCTTCGATCCTGACCGGGCAGAAGTATGGATGGTCGAATGGGAAAGGCTCTACGACAGGATCCGGTCCATGTCGAAACCGATTGTTGCTGCTTTGAATGGCATCGCGGCGGGCTCTGCTTTCCAAGTCGCTTTGCTTTGTGATTTACGCATCGGTCATCCCGGCGTCAAAATGGGTCAACCTGAAATCAATTCCGGCATTGCAAGTGTGACCGGTCCCTGGATTATGCGTGAAATCATCGGTTTGGGTCATACCATTGACTTGACCTTGACCGGACGCATGATGGAAGCTGATGAATGTCTGCGTATTGGTGTTTTGAACCGCATTGTTGATCAATCAGAGGTGATGAATGCCGCGATCAAGCTGGCCGAAGAGCTAGCCGGCAAGCCACCTGTTGCGATGCGATTGAACCGTGAACGCTTCCGTGAAGTAACGGAGCCGGGTTTCAGGGAAGCGATCAGTTCCGGCATTCAATACCAGCGCAAAGCCTATGCGACCGGAGAACCCGGGCGGATGATGGACGCCTTTCTTGCGGCCCGAGCACATAAAAAGACTTGAGCCTTTTGCCAATCACGGCAATGGGATGGATGAGGGGATTACCATGACTATGAAATCACCTAAATTGACACGCCGTGGCCTCATTGGGGCAGCTGGTGGCCTTGCAGTTACAACACTTGCCGCTCCTGCCTATATGAGGCAAGCCTTTGCAGCGACACAGATAACAGTTGCTGATCCGGGTGGACCTTTTGGCCCGGCATTTCGCAAAGCCTTCTATGACCCATTCGAAAAAGAAACGGGCAATAAGGTTGTTAACGTTGCGCGTGAAGCCGAACCTACGGCACAATTCAAGGCTATGGTTGATACGAAGTCATATATCTGGGATGTGTGTACTTTGACACTTTCAGCCCGCGATATTCTGGCCAAACAGGGGCTTTTGGAGCCTATTGGCTTTACCATTGCCGATACACCCGATCTCATGCCGGAAGCAATTTCCCAGCATTGGCTTGGTACCGATGTCTATTCGACGGTATTTGCCTATCGGACCGACCGCGTGAAAGAAGCGCCAAAGACCTGGGCGGATTTTTTCAATGTCGAGAAGTTTCCCGGCCGTCGTTCGTTGCGTAAAAATCCCATTGATACACTTGAGCAAGCTCTTCTTGCCGACGGTGTTCCGTTGGACAAGCTCTATCCCCTTGATGTTGAACGTGCGTTCAAGAAACTGAATACCGTCAAACAGCATATTGCCGTTTGGTGGACCGGTGGAGCACAGACAACCCAAATGCTTCAAAGCGGCGAGGTGGATATGATATCGGGCTGGAACGCGCGGTTCCAATCGGCCATTGATGGCGGGACGCCTGCCAAAATTGTCTGGAACCAGGGGCTTTACTCGATCGAGGGCTGGTCAATTCCAAAGGGTTGCCCGAAAGCCGATGTGGCTCGGGCCTTTATTAAATTCTGCTCGGATCCGGCGCGGCAGGCTCTGTTTACAGAAGGGTTGGCATATGGACCGACAAACCTTTCGGCCTATAAGACAATTGCTGAAAAGCGGGCCGTCGATTTGCCGACCTCACCAGTCAATCTCAAACAAATGGCAATAGCCGATGAAAATTGGTGGGCCGCAAATCGGTCTGCCGTAACAGAAAAATTCAATAGTTGGATTCTATCCTAAATCGGAGCAAATCGGTGGCAATCGATCATCAAACAAGTGTATTGCCACCGAAGTTGCGCATCGATGGATTGGCAAAGCGGTATGGAAACTTCACGGCTTTAGAACCGACGCAGCTGGAAGTTCACGCAGGGGAATTTCTGACACTGCTTGGTCCGTCTGGATCCGGAAAAACGACACTCTTACAATTGGTATGCGGTCTTGTAGATGCCTCCGAAGGCTCTATTTTTATCGATGGCATCGAACAATCCAATGTGCCGGTCCACAGGCGGGATATTGGGCTGGTCTTTCAACATTATGCGCTTTTCCCGCATTTGACCGTGTCCGAAAATATTGCTTTCCCGCTGAAAATGCGTGGCATTGTTGATAACCAGATCAAATTGCGCGTCGACAATGCACTCGAGATGGTCCATCTCGGGTCCCTTGCAAACCGATTTCCCAAAGAGCTTTCAGGTGGCCAGCAGCAGCGTGTGGCTCTGGCACGCTGTTTTGTTTATCAACCCTCGATCATTCTGATGGATGAACCTCTTGGTGCGCTTGACAAAAAGCTCCGCGACCAAATGCAAATTGAAATCAAAAGGCTGCACAGGGAGAGTGGCGCAACCATTATCTATGTCACTCACGATCAAGAAGAGGCACTTGCACTGTCTGATCGCATCTGTCTGATGAACCATGCGCGCATTGAACAGATAGGTACGCCTCGAGAAATTTACATGAATCCTTGTTCGGCCTTTGCAGCGGATTTCATTGGGATATCAAATATTCTGCGGGGATCGATCCAGATCGATCAAAACAGAAATTCGTGGCTTGTGACAAGTTATGGGCGATTCTTGCTCCCCGCGGGTGTTTCAAAAGAGATGGTGTCCGGTGCCGTCGTTGTTCGCCCGGAACATCTTGTATTCGATGCAACAGGCCCAAATACCTTTCGTGCAACTGTGCGTGATTTGGTTTATGCGGGATCTGAAACGCGGGTGATTGCAACATTGGACGATGGTCAGGATGTGATCGTACGTCAGCCGCCCGATATTGAAGTACCGGGGCGAGGCAGTTCCATTACCCTCGGATGGCAGGCTGAAAGAGCCGTTGTGATCCCATGACAGCGCAAGCGATCAAAAGAGTATTTGTGAACCCGCTATGGCTTGCAATTCCTGGCATATTGTTTCTGTTGGTTTTTTTCGTTTATCCCGTATGCAGCCTTTTGCTGCTCAGTGTTACAGATCCAGATACGGGCCAATGGGCCGTCAAGTCCTATACACGGATTTTGAACACGGACGTGTATCTGCGGGTGCTGGGGATTACCTTCAGAATAGCAACGCAGACAGCCTGTCTGTCGCTTATCATTGCCTATCCTCTCGCTTATTGGGTAGCCAGTTTGCCCGAACGAGTTCGCAATAAAGCTCTGTTGCTCGTTATCATTCCGTTTTGGACAAGTTATCTTGTTAAAACGTTTGCTTGGATGATCATGCTCGGTCGGATGGGCGTTATCAATAGTATATTGATGGGCACCGAACTTATCAAAGAACCCCTGCCGCTATTGCATAATGAGTTCGGGGTTCTTGTGGGCATGGTGCACACTATGGTCCCGCTTGCTGTGATGACAATGCTGCCTGTGATGACCAGTATTGATCGTCGTTTGACCTCTGCAGCCCAGACCCTGGGAGCAAGCCCCTCAAAAGCATTCTGGCTGGTTTATTTCAAACTTTCGTTGCCGGGAGTTACAGCGGGTGGCTTGCTTGTTTTCATTTCCTCACTCGGGTTTTTTATTGTCCCGGCTTTTTTAGGGGGAAGGCAACAAACGATGTTGGCCCAACTGATCATCACTCAGGTTTCTGAATTGCTGAATTGGTCTTTTGCAGGCGCACTCTCGGTCATGATGCTGGTTACAACGCTCACGGCTGTTTTTTTCTATGATTTGATTTTTGGTATTTCCTCGATTGCGGGAAAGGAAGGCTCGGAAAGCTCGCATAGCAAGATAAGAATTTTTGGCCTTCAGCTTCTGGAATATATTTCGACGGCCGCCAATATTCTTTCGCAACTAAGCCAGTTGATGCTTGGACGTTATATGTCTGAGCGACTACTTGCGGTTTTTGCTTGGTTGATTATCGGGTTTCTCGTTATGCCCACGCTGCTTGTCATTCCGATCGGTTTTACAAAGTCGGATTTTTTGGAATTTCCCCCGCCCGGCTATTCACTGAGGTGGTTTGAAACCTATTTCAATTCTGCCTTGTGGCTGACAGCCACATCGCGTTCCTTCATTGTTGCTTTTCTTGCAGCGTGCCTTGCGACAGCGTTTGGTGCAGGAACTGCCCTTGCTTTGGCTAAATCATCGTCGGGCTGGGCCGGGTTCATTTTTGGTTTTTTTCTTGCGCCCATGATCGTTCCCCGCATCGTGATTGCAGTAGGGATGTTTTACCTGTTTGCACGTATAGGTTTAGTTGCATCCAATGCTGGGCTCGTCATTGGCCATACGGTTCTTTCTCTGCCATTTACGGTGGTAACGATCGGCGCAATATTGAAAACCTATGATATGCGGTTAGATCAGGCCGCGTCGACACTTGGCGCCAACCGTGTTCGGACACTTATCCATATTACTTTACCGGTCATAAAAGGCGGACTGATTGCCGCGTTTCTATTCGCCTTTATTACATCTTTTGATGAATTAACCGTTGCTATTTTTATCAGCGGCGGACTTGCAACCACGCTGCCCAAACAGATGTGGGATGATATGATTTTGCAACTGAATCCGACATTGGCAGCAGTCTCGACGGTCGTTCTGATCGTTGTCACGATATTGCTGCTGATTGCAGAACGGTTTCGTAAAAACACAATAAGCTGATGGATCAATTCTATGTTAGAGCACACACTTGTTGAACTCTTAAGGCGGTCTGCGATCAGCAACCCGGACGGGGTTTATGCCCGTTTTAATTCCAAGCCTTTCACTTACGCGATGCTTGATAGGGACTCTGATTCACTTGCCTGTGCCTTCATGGCGCAAGGATTGACCAAAGGTGATCGTGTTGCCGTCATGATGAACAATAGTTTGATGGCTCTCACCGTTATTTTTGCACTCTCCAAAGCTGGTCTTGTCTGGATCCCTGTCAATGCGCAGCAGCGTGGCGAGGGACTTCGCTATATTTTAGATCACAGTGAACCTCGGTTATTCATTGCTGACGCTGATTTAGTACCGTTGATGGTTGAAGCGCTCGGCATAAACAGCTTGCCGATTTATTCGAACGGTGCAGCGGATCTGGCGGTGCCGCTATCCTCCCTCCTCGCAGTTTCAGAAGGTTTCGAGTGCCCGCCTCCCGGCCTCGAAGATCCATTTGCAATCATGTATACATCAGGAACAACCGGTAGACCGAAAGGTGCGATTGTATCGCATCAAATGCTGTTATTGGCGAGCGAGGCTGTAAGCCTGGTTTCGGGAGCGCAACGTGACGATGTTTTTTTTGTATGGGAAGCCCTGTACCACATCGGAGGAGCCCAATTATTGCCTCTTCCCATGACCCACGGAATTAGGCTCGCAATGGTCGATCGTTTCAGCGCTTCACGTTTTTGGGAACAAGCAAAACAGGAAGGCGCAACGCATATTCACCATTTGGGCGGCATTCTACAATTGTTGCTAAAACAGCCGCCTACACGTTTGGATCAAGAGCATGGTGTAAAAATTGCGTGGGGGGGTGGTTGCCCTTCTGATATTTGGGGAGCATTCCAAAACCGTTTTGGCATCATGATCCGCGAATGTTATGGCATGACTGAAGCTTCAAGTATCACAACCTATAATGACACCGGACTTGTTGGCTCCGTTGGGAAAGCAATTCCTTGGTTTAGTGTCCAATTGCTCGATGAGCAGGACAAGCCTGTCCAATGCGGCGAGCGTGGCCAAATTGTTGTGCGTGAAAATCTCGACGGCGCACTGTTCCCCGGTTATTTCCGAAACCCCGAAGTCACAGCAAAAGCGTTGCGCGGAGGCGCGTTATATACTGGTGATCTGGGATCATTCGATGCTGACGGCAATATGTTTTTCCATGGCAGGATGAGTGATAGCGTGCGCTGCAAAGGGGAAAATGTGTCTGCGTGGGAGGTCGAACATGTCGCCGCAGAGCACCCTAAAATTGAAGATTGTGCTATGATCGGTGTTCATTCGGATATTGGTGAGCAGGACATCAAGCTTTTTGTGAAATGCAAGTCAGGTTCCAGCCTTGTTGCTACAGAGCTGTCAGTGTGGTTGGCGCAACGCCTGGCTCCCTATCAGAACCCACGTTATCTTGCCTTTGTTGAGGACTTTGAACGCACAGCAAGTCAGAGAATTATGAAGCATAAATTGTCACCACAGCTTGATGATTGCTGGGATAGATTTGCAAAGTAACGGAGACATAATGGCTTGTGACATAATAATTTCTGGTTCTGGTGCTTTTGCGGCCCGAATAGCGTTTGATATTGCGGCCACAGCTCGTGCTCGGGTTAGCGTCATCATTGCGTCGCGCAATAAAATCAGTCTTGACTGGATTGTCACAGCGGCCAATGCGCGCGCCAAAATTTTCCACTCACAGGCAAAATTTATTTCCTGTCATCTTGATTTACTTCAACCTGATGCAGCATCGCAGCTTCTGGCCCAGTACGAACCGAGAATTTTTGTTCAGGCTGCGTCTGTGCAGACCTCGTCAATTATTGCAAAAACGGGAGATGCCTGGTCAGCCCTTGTTCGCGAGGGGGGCTTGAGCGCGACAGCCCTTGCACAATCGGCTATATCGTTAAGGGTCGCCAGAGCGATAACGGGATCCGGCCGACCCTGCCACTTTATCAATTGCTCTTTTCCCGATGTGGTCAATGAAATCATTGCGGCCGAAGGGCATTCCGTCTTATGCGGACTTGGAAATGTAGGCATTCTGTCATCGGTATTTGCAGGGATACTGGATATTGACCAATCGCGTATTAGGGTGTTGGCACATTACCAGAATTTGGCCGCTTTTCGTCAGTTACCCAATGAAAGATATGGTCGGGCACCGAGAGTTTGGATCGATAATCAGGAAATAACCAACGTTTTTGACTATTTCCATAATGTGAAATTAACCCCGGAACCTGTCATTGACATTTCCGGTGCAACTGGTGTTCCCCTGATACTCGCACTTTCACAGGGACATGATTGGTCTGGTCATCTGCCCGGCCCCAATGGCTTGCCCGGGGGGTATCCTGTCCGGTTAAAAAATACAAAGATTGAATTGGATTTGCCAGCCAGAATGAGCCCGGACGAGGCTATTCAATGGAACCGTCACTATGAGTTAGAAAATGGCTTGATTGTCGATCAGCAAAAGCGGGTGCATTTTACAGGACTTTTGCAATCATCATTCAAAGATAATGGATTGGATTTTTCGGACGGTTTTAGCATTTCCGATATTGATAGTGTCTATTTAAAAATTGATCAGTTGCGTAAAAGGCTTGAAAATATTTGATTGAAACAGATTTATTCGGGCATAATGAGAATTCTAATATTTAATTAGCAGCCTACCAATCAGTTTTGTCTATGATGGGTGTTTAGCTTATTTACATCTGAGTGCGTGCAATTAAAAAGTTTTAGATCTGAACATTATTCCAAAACCCGTGTTCGGCAAAGGGGGTTGCGGGCCCCCGCAACCAATATTTAAATAACAATATCAATAACATAACCCGCCCGTAAATTAGGCGGGTTTTTTGTTGCCCAAAAGATTGCCGCGATCGATGTCATAGGTCGTCCATGAAGGCCGGTCCAAAACGATATGCAATCCAATCCCTGTGGTGGTTAGGCCAGTGTCAAAGCTCCCTGCTAGCGTAAAATTGTGCATCGATAACGGTCCTTGCCGAAGATTGTAAATCCTCATCTCAAGAAACCTTTTTAAAAAAGCCCAAACCCAGAATATGGATTGATGGAGAACATGATCATGCCCCCATTTTTACAGGGGGGGGTACGACGCCCAGTCTTTCCTGAAATAAAAACAAAACCGATTGTATCTATCTTATTGATAGAAAATTATAAATATTACGGAGCCATCCCGCAGCAAAAATCGATTTGATCTCTTTCTCGTTGAGTGTCTTTGCCTGTTTCATGATCCACCCGCCTCTTCCAATTAAAACCACATACTTTCCATGAGAGCTGATCCAATATGTTATTACGCAGATCGATCAAAATCCCATAATCAAATTTATATAACAAAATCAGATACTTCAACCGAAATCACATAGAATTCACATTGTATGTGGTTTGTGAAATTGATAAAAAAATGGACAGGCAAAAATGATCCCCTGTCCATGCAGACGCATATGTGAAATCGCATGGGAAAAAGCGCTTACGTGTAAGCAGTTTGTCAAATCAAAATCGGAAAATGTGGCGTTCCATTTGGAACAAAATTATTGGAATGATCATTAAATTTCATGAGTTCATATATTGACGAAGAGTTCATTGTCGATGAAATTAGAGATTATAGAGGATGCAAAAATGACAATTGTGAAAGAACACGTAGATGGTCGTTCATGCGGAACATGCGCTATGTGTTGCAAGGTTTATGATGTACCAGAAGTTAATAAAATCGGTAGAAATTGGTGCAATAATTTCAAGCATGGTAAGGGGTGTAAAATTTACGCTGAACGTCCATCACAATGTCGTCAATTTTTTTGTAACTGGATGATACATGAAGGATTAGGTCCTGAATGGAAACCCGAACACTGTAAATTTGTGATGACAACAAATCCTGTTGATTTGAATCTATACATTCGAGTTGATCCAGGAAAAAAAACAGCATGGCGTGATGAACCATATTATAGTGTATTAAAAAAATGGGCTAATGATTTAATGGAACGAAATAATTATATATTCGTTTCCAGTGGTCAAACAACAACAATATTATTAACTGATCGAGATGTTGATATGGGTATAATACAACAAAACGAGATGATCTATTTTACAAAAACTATCCGAAATGGAAATATATTTGTAGATGTCAGTAAGAGATAAAAATGCATTGATTGAGGTCTAGGATTGTTGCCGTCGTTATGTCTTTGAGACGTGTTTTGCCGAAATAATTCACCCACCGTTTGAGCAACGACAATTTTATCTTGCGTGACAGATTGTCTTTTTCGCTCTTTTCGACGTGTTCGATGAATTTTTTGAGCGCAATAACCGTTCGTTTCGAACTGATATCCTGACCACTTACGATACGACCCAATCCTTCATTGAATAGGGTTTGGGCAAACATATACGCCTCATGTTCGTCTGCCGTTTTTGTCGATTGAATGATGTATCCCTTTGACTGCGGGACTTTAACTCGACAATACCAGATCGGTTTTTTGTAATCCTGCCTGCGATAGAGATAAATTTGACCGTCCTTGAACACACGATTGTCGAGTGCTTCTTTTGTCTTTCTCGTTTTCTTCGCTGGGATGTTTTCGGATTCCATATTCATATCCAATATCAAAGACTTGATGCTAAAAATGATCATATATCCCGTATATAAATTCGTAAATCCGTATATGTTCCGTATATGCATTTTCAAACAAAAAATCTCGTCGCTATCGAAATAACGAACGAGATTGTTGAGTGTTTAGAAGTAGTTGCTGGCGCACCCGACAGGACAAAGACGAGAACATATATCTCGTTGAAATTGCTTTATAATACATAGTAAGCCAGCGAAATGTTGACACTCCGACGCCTTATGTCAATGGCGGACACAAACTGTACCAGATGGCGGCGTAAAACTGTACCAGTCTGGTTAATAGAAAAGGGCGCTCATGCCCCAGGTTTAGTTAGGCTCGTCTGTTGTGCGCTATGAGCTTCGTGGA
>Ga0214921_10005889_pt1 | contig 17094 bp, 16 predicted proteins | sample LL1505_MetaG_FD_177992 | JGI IMG/M metagenome (GOLD analysis project Ga0214921, IMG submission 177992) | Freshwater microbial communities from Lake Lanier, Atlanta, Georgia, United States - LL-1505 | ecosystem: Environmental > Aquatic > Freshwater > Lake | place: USA: Georgia | collected...
TATTAGATATGATAAAAAATATAATGTATTTTTAAATTACATAGTTTTAGCAGCACTAAGTTTTTATTAGTTTGAGTTAAAATTATTATATTTTACGGGCTACCTATCACAAAAAATATTTTTAAACACATCAAAATTATAAACTAAATAAGTATCCTAAATATAATTTTTTTAAAATACATTATATTTAAAATATATCATATGATAAATATTATTTAAAATAATAACTTTATACACATATTCATTTTATATGTGTATAAAGTAAATAAGCCCAAGGTAAACATGTCTAATATATAAATTGTGAAATATTGTAAGTTATAAATCTATTTGTCCTTTTTTTATAAAAAATGATTAATAATTCAATAAACATTTTTCTTCTTAATTCTACTCTTAATTCTTCTTCTAATTCTTTCCATGATAAATTATCTAGATAAGATAATTTATTACATGCATAATTAATTGCATTCCTATTATTAAATAATGCTGTGATAACTAATTCTTTATTCATTTTAGCATTCTTTGAACAATATTTTAGCATCAAACCATTATTACTAAGAACAGTTAAAATTATTTTTTTATCACCACGAATATTCATAGATGCATACTTAAATGATAATGGATTTTGTTTAATTGCTTCTAATACAACATCTTTATCAATTTTAAATTTATCTAGTGCATAATATAATAATAATCCATTTTGTTTAACAGCCTCAATCACTATATTTTTATCATCGATTAATCTTTGATATTTATTGATATAATATTCACCCATAAAAAAATTATCTTTATATTTTTCTTTAATATGTTGTTTATTATATTTTTCTTTAATATATTGTTTATTATATTTTTCTTTAATATATTGTTTCTTAATTTTTATACAAATAACAATACATAAACCTGCAATTGCTGTATTGAATATATAGTCAAAAGTTGACATTTTTTGTTTTAAATTTTAAATTAAATGTATAATTTAATTTTTTCAATTTTTATAATTAAATAAAAGGTTTGTTGATATATTTTATAAAAAGGATGAAATATAATTAATGCAATCATTATTTAATTTTTTATTAAATAATAATTGATTTTGTTGATAAATATATTTTTTCAATTCTTTCATTAATTCTTCATTTGATAAATAATATAAATATTGTAAATTATTTGAAACAAAAGTTATGGAGTCTCTATTATTTAATAAAGCCGTAATTACTACCTGTTTGTTTGATTTTGAATTATTTGATAAATATTTAATTAGTAAACCATTTTGCTTAATTAATGTGAAAATTATATCTGAATTATCACGAATACTTTTATTTGAATAAATAATTGCATTTGGATTTTGTTTAATAGCTAATAATACAATTTCTTTGTCCAATTTATAAAAATCTGGAATGTATCTTAATTTCAATCCATTTTTTTTTACTATTTCAATAACTTTATCTTTTTTTCTTTTATTATTTATTATATAATTAATTAAAACTCCTGTACAAATTAATATTGAAGTAGAAAGAAAATATTTAGACATTTATAAATATAAAATTATTATTAAATAAATTTATATTTCATTTTTTTATTTTAATATGAATAAGTTGTAATTTAATATATTTTTATGAACATATTGATGTTATGCTCTGTTATTTACAAAAAATATAGTAATTACTATATTTTTTTGATTATTATATTCTTGTAAATATATTTAATATTACCTCTGCTAATAGTGATATTAACAATATTTAATTATTTTTACGAATATATTTATTTATAATATATTATAATTATTTATATTTTCAAACTTTACATATTTATATAATATTTTAATATTAAAATATTAAAATATTATAATAAATAATATAATAATAATTATTATTTATATTTGTGTAAATTAAATATTAATTTGTAATAATTTTTCTAATATATAAATTACCACAAAGTTTTTTATTTAAATTAAAAGAATACTATAAATGTAATACATCTATTTTATTATATATGTACATTTAATATAAAAATAAATGATATTTTCTAATTTCTCCATCACTATAATTATAAAATAAAATAGTTAATTTTATATATTTAATTGTAGTATATAATCATTAATACGATATTATAAAATTATAATACTCATTTATGTACATAAAACATAATTATTTTTATAAAAGTATTAATTTATTTAATTGAAATATTATTTTTTAAATAATTACAACTAAATTAACAATAATATCAATAAAATATTAATGTGTATGAAATGGATCAGACACTATGTTTCTTAAAATTACTTCAGTATCATTACTAATACCTAAAATTCCAAGAGATACCCGATTATTTAGATCTATTACTGGTGCTTCTGTAATATCTTTATATAACACGATATTCTTAAATTTTTCCATCATTTTATCATTGTTTTTTACTCTCTTGGGGTTACCTGTTGCTTCTGATGCTCCTGATGCTGCTGGTGCTTCTGATGCTTCTGATGCTTCTGATGCATCTGGTGCATCTTGATAAACTACTTCAAAATTTAATATTTGAGATACATTTTTTCCATTATCTATTATGAAAGGATGAGTACATAAATTAAATAATAGGTATTGTAAAAACAATCCACCAGTAGATGTAGATTTAATTATAAATGCTTTTTTTAAATCAAGTAGTAAATTTTTTTCTAAAATTTTACCATTATTAAAAATTTTAATTTTTAATGTTTTAATAGTAGCATCATCAGATGCTGTTGGTCCTGCTGATGATGTTGGTGTCTCTGCAGCACCAGAAGCACGAGGAGTAGCACCAGCATCAGCACGACCACGACCTTTACCTTCACCTTTACCTTTACCTTTACCTTTACCTTTACCAACAGTAACATGACCAGCAGAACCAGAAGCATCAGAATCACCGTGTTCAGTTGCTCCTAGCACTAGTGTAGGTGGTGCTTCTACACCTGTTTTATTACATCTACCAGGTGCACCACCATGTTTTAATAAATCAAGGTATTTTATCTTATATTTTAAATATTTTTGTTCCCAATCCATATATATAAAGTTAGAAAAAATAATAAAATAAATTTAAATATTTATTTTATTTTTTACAAATTTAAAATATAATCACAATATGATTCATATGAATCAATCACTTTGATCTTTTTATCAAATGGATCCATCATATAAATACTTGCATCAATTTCTTCAATTAAATTATGATCATGAGTAATTACCAAAATACAACCTTTAAACTCTTTTAATCCATCAATTAATGATTCAACTGTTTCCAAATCTAAATGATTTGTAGGTTCATCTAAAATTAAACAATTAGGTTCCTTAAAAATTAATTTAACAATAGCAACTCTTGCTTTTTGTCCTCCAGATAAATCACTAATTTTCTTAATATGTGCAGATCCTTCAAGACGTACTTTTCCAAGATAACTTCTAATAGTTTGTTCTACATTCCCATTTTTGATAAAATCTTTTGGAATGATTGATTCAAGATATTCAATAGGTGTTTTCTCCAGAGGTAATTGACTATCAAAATGTTGATTATAATAAGCAATATTTAATTGTGGGTGATAACTAATTTCTCCTTTTAATGGTTTAATTTCACCACAAAGTAACTTGACTAATGTAGATTTACCAGATCCATTTGGTCCTACTAATACAATTCTAGAATCCATATTCATACCAAAATCAATATTAGATAGCAAAATATTTTCTTCACTATAGCCAAATGAAACATTTTCAATAGAAATCAAATTAGATTTTAATAATTCTGGTTCACCAAAATTAATTACTCCATCAAATGGTTTAGGAGGTCTATTAACTTGATTCTTTTTTATAAATTCATCCAATTCTTTTTTATTTCCTTTCTTTTTTATTTCTTGTAATTTTTTACTATACGTGTTCCATTCTTTATCCGCTGTTTGTAATTTAATTTGATAAGCTTTCTTGAATGAAGAATAATTACCTTTGTACATTCCTAGTTTTTGATTCTCAATATTTAAAATATAATCACATACATCATTAATAAAACCAATATTGTGTGAAATAATAATTGCAGTATGTTTCCAAGTTTCTAAATAATTAGTTAACCAAATTGTTGCTTCCAAATCTAAATGATTTGTAGGTTCATCTAAAAGTAACAGATCAGGATCTAAATATAATGATCTAGCTAATGATATTCTCATCTGCCATCCTCCGCTAAATAATTGAGATTCTTTATTTAAATCAGTTAATGAAAATCCTAATCCTAATAATATTTTAATAACTTGACTTTCTTCTTTCTCTGGATTCCAACTTGAAATTATATCTGTCAAGTCAATCATTTTTTGTTGTTGCGCTTCAATTTCTTCATCTTCTAAATCATCTGATTCAAGTAAAAGATTAATTTCATCAATAGATTTTTGCATTGTTCGTTGTTTATAATTTGAATCTAAAATGAAATCAACTGGATTTCTTTCATCTAATTTAATTTCTTGATCAACATAAAGAGTATAAATTTTATTAGAATCAATATTGTCTTTATTTCTTAATTGTAAAAGATTTAAAAGCAATGTTGTTTTACCAGAACCATTTGGACCTAGTAGACCATATTTTTTCCCTGGACTTAATTGCAAAATGGCATTTTTTAATAATTGTTTTCCAGCAACACTTATATCAAAGTTATTGATACTAATAGTTTCATTGGTAATAGTAAATTTATCATATGTAATATTTGAAGCTAACATTAATAATTTAAATATATATTAATATTAATTAATTTCATTTTTTTATACTATTTTTTTACAAATTTAAATATATAAAAAATTTTTAAATATTTATATAAAAATTGAAAAAAATATAATTTAGTTTATTAAATAAACTTTTTACACAATTAAGATGATCAGTATTCAAAAAAATCAAATCCCAGGTTTTCTTTTGGATTCAGAATTCTTTAGAAATATAACAAGTAATGATCCATTTGATATACCAAATGAATATTATAGACAAGAATTAATTATTAATACATTTGATGATTTACTCTGTTATATTAAAATCTTTGATTATTGGATAGTTAATAAAACTCCTAAAGAAATGTATAAATGGATTTTTCAAAATAAAGATAAAATTAAACCTGAATGTATAACTGATAACTATTTAATTAATGAAATTAAACTTATAATTAGTTTACCGGATGATGAAATATGTTCTAAAGCAGCTGAAAAAGGTTACTTAGATTGTTTAATAGCTGCACATGAAAATGGTTGTCCATGGAATAAACATTTTCATGAGAAAAACACATGTACAATTGCAGCTGAATATGGACATTTAGATTGTTTAATGTTTGCATACAATAATGGTTGTCCATGGGATCAAGATCCAATAACAAACACATGTACAGTTGCAGCTGAAAATGGGCATTTAGATTGTTTGATGTTTGCATATTATAATGGTTGTCATTTGGGATATGGCGCATGTCCTGGGGCTGCTAAAAATGGACATTTTGATTGTTTGATATTTGCACATAATAATGGATCTCAATGGAATTCTAAAACATGTTATCTTGCTGCTAAAAATGGACATTTAGATTGTTTGATGTTTGCACATTATAATGGATGCCAATGGACTTCTAACACATGTTCTGGTGCTGCCGAAAATGGACATTTAGATTGCTTAATGTTTGCACATAATAATGGATGTAGTTGGTGTCATTCCACATGTGATAATGCTGCTGAAAATGGACATTTAGATTGTTTAAGGTATGCTTACGAACAAGGTTGTGACTGGTTTAACACGTGTTATAATGCTGCTAAAAATGGTCATTTAGATTGTTTGATATTTGCATATAATAATGGTTGTCTATGGAATAGTACAATATGTTGCATTGCTGCTGAAAAGGGACACTTAAATTGTTTGATGTTTGCACTTGAGAATGGTTGTCCTTTTGATGATGATATTTGCAATATTGCTGCTAGAAATGGACATTTAGATTGTTTGAAGTTTGCGCACAATAAAGGTTGTATATGGAATGAAAAAACATGTCATATTGCAGCTGGTTTTGGACAGTTAGATTGTTTAATGTATGCTCATGAAAATGGATGTCTTTGGGATAAAGAAACATGTTCAAAAGCAGCAGGATTTGGACACTTAGAATGTTTAAAATATGCTTTAAAAGAAAAATGTCCATTTGATAAAGATTTATGTTTGATTGCAGTAAAATATGGCAATTTAGAGTGTTTAAAATGTGTTCGCGAGTATGGTTGTACTTGGAATGAAAAAATATGTTCAGCTGCTGCAGGTTATGGACATTTGGATTGTTTAAAATATGCACATGAAAAAGGATGTCCATGGGATTCACAAACATGTTCATTTGCAACAAGATATGGACGTTTAGATTGTTTGAAATATGCACATGAAAATGGATGTCCATGGGATAAAAGTACTTGTCGTGCTGCTATGATAAATGGCTATAAAGGTAGAATAGTAGAAGAAAATTTATATTTTGCTTGTTTAAAATATGCTCATGAAAATAGATGTCCGTGGGATGGGAAAACATGTTTATATGCAGCAAAAAATGGCTATTTAGATTGTTTAAAATATGCTCATGAAAATGGATGTCCATGGGATGAAAAAACATGTTTAATTGCCGCAAGAAATGGACATTTAAAATGTTTAAATTATGCCACGATAAATGGGTGTCCATATAATAAAGAAGCATGTGAATTTGAACTAGAAAGTTATTATCAAAGACAACATGATAATCAATATGATAGTGATGATTGGTCAAATTATTAAAATTATATTTTCTATATTATGATTCAGTTAATTATTAATTTAAAAATTTCTCATTTGTATTAAATTATTTATTAAAAAATAAAGTTATTTTAGAATTAATACATTTGAATGGGTGATAAATTAATAAAAATTAGAATCACCAATTTTCAATCATATGCAATATTATAATAATATTAGTCTTGCCATAGTTATTATTTCAGCAAATAATAAGTCTTTACTTGTATCATAACTTCTAATAAATGCATTATTAGGTAATCTAAATTTATGATTGGACTCATGACTATCAATTTTTTTATTAATTTCTGAATATGTATTTGCTATAGATAATTCAATTATAAATTCAATAAATTTACACATAAATTCTTTATTTTGTATTAATTTATGTACATATTCAAATTTAGTTAGACCCAAACTATCTTCATTATTTATAATTTCTATATTATTGAATTTATCTAATAATCTGCTTATAATGTAAATTTGTATAATATCTGTAGAATTTATATTATAAACATGATAATCTTTTAATAAATTATTATCAATAGCAATTTTATCAATTTCATCAATTGTATATTCTTTATGATTTATAATTATTTTTGTATCTAATTGAATTGGTTCATCATGATATATATATGATGAATCTATATATTTTATATAAAATAGTAATATCATATCAATAGTTTCTTTACTAGTTAATTCTCTTCCAAATTTTAGTTTTGGTTCTGAATTTGATAAAAGTGTATTAATATCCTGTATTATTTCTTCTTTAATAGAATCAACATTTAATGATTTTAAAAAAATTCTATTTTTATTTCTTAATACTGGATCAATAAATAGTTCACCAGATTTACTATCTCTAGAATTAAGTATAATGTTATTTTCAAGTGAACTATATAATTGATGATTTACAATATCCTTAAAATATTTTTTATATTTATTCATGATATCAATATTTAAAATAACATCATATAATTTACTTTCCAATTGTATTTTATTCTTAATATATTTTAAAAATAATTTACTATTTTTAACTAAATCTATAAAATTAAGTATTACATATGCATATAATTCATCATCAGATACATTATTTATTATTTCGTATTTTGATAAATCTTGATTATCTTTAAAAATAGAATTAGGAATTTGAGTGGATATAAATTTAAAATTATCAGTAAAACTTTCTTGTGAATCTTTTTTTAAATTAAAATCGGCATTTTGGATATGTTTATTAAATATTCCATCAATATTAATTATAATATCTTTATATAAATCAGAATAATCATATTTTCTTGAATCAATTATATTTTGAGGAATATTTAAATTATTATATGTTTCAGTTAATAATTTAATAAATTCAGGAGGTGCACCTCCTGAATAATTTTTTTTAATTTCTATATATTTATTTTTATATTTTATATATTTTTCTTTGAAAGATTTATCACTTATGATAGACTGTTTATACATTATAAATAAATAGAAATAAAATAATATAAATGAATGTTATTATTATTAATATAATGCAAACTTTACAAATAACAGGAACAACAACCTATGCTGATAATATAAGAAATCTTAAAATTGGGGATACTGTTAAATTAATCAGGAATCCAACTAATAAAATAAGCGCAGATGCAATAGGAGTTTATACATTAGATGGATTAAAAGTAGGATATACTCCATTCAAAGAATCACAAATAAATATTAAATCAAAATATACTGTTTCTAAAATAAATTTACTTTCTCATCAACCATTAGTTTTATTATCTTATGAGTATGAACCAAGTAATTTTATTCAAATTGAACCTGGATGTATTTTAGAATTACGTGATATTAATGAGATTACATTTACTGATGATGTTAAAATATTTAAAAAATATTTAAAAGTTTCTGATATAGATGTAGAACAACTTGGAATAACTTATCAAGATGATAACTATATAAATTTATTAATGAATGATGATATATTTTATACAGTAACAAGAAAATATTATGAAGATAATATTTTTAAATATGATGAATTTTATAAATTTAAATTAATACCAAAATGTATTTACCAACAATTTCAAATACACAGATTAGAAGTATATTTAAAAAGAAAATATAAAACTATAGAATCATTATTAATGAAAAAAATAAAATTAGATGATTATGATTTTATAGAAAAACAGTTTCAACCAATAAATGACAAATTATTTGATAATTTAAATAGTGATCAATTAGAAAATTTTTTAAAATTAATAGTCCAAAATAATATTGAACCTAATGAATATTATAATCCAAAATTGTATTTTAAATTAATATCAAATATTGATATTGATATTAATTATAATATAGAAATGTTAAAAACTAATTTTAATGAATTAAAAATAGGTGGTATTTGTTATAACCATGAATATAAAAGATATTGTTTTATTGATTTGTATGATGAAAATAATATAGTAGATATATCTACTAGAAAAATAAGTAAAGAATATGTTAAAGAATTAATAATTAAATTATTAATTAGTAATAAGAATATAATTAATATATTTAATCCAATAACTGGTAAATTATATACAAAAGAAATTAGTGAAATAATTAAAGATAGTGTAAAATTATAATTTATTTTTTCCCTTCTTTTTAATAATATTTTTCTAAAACTGAAAGATAATCATCAAACCATTCAGGTTTATCATTAATTTTCTGTTTCCAAAATTCAATAAAAAAATGAATCCTTCTATGATCAACTTTTGGAAATATATTTTGTATTTTATAATGTTCTACTTTATTTATTTTTTTCCTTAAAAATAATTCATAAATTTTTTCATGGATGAATATAAATCTTTTACTTTTAAATAAAAAGTGTGCATCTTTTATTGTAACATTTGTTTTAGGTTCAGGTTCTAAATTTCCTTCCTTATCATTTGGGAAAACCCACCATGCCCAACAACTTTCTTTTTCACCTTTTTCCATTTCTTTTATGATAATATAAAATTTTTCATTAATTCTTTCATATAATTGTATTATTTTAGGAAATGATAATCTTTCAGGTATATCAAAATTATCAGGTTTGTCAAGATCACTAGGATAAATACTACCTAATTTAGTTCGTTGTTTATTATCTAAACATACCTCTTCAGGTGCAGAGACAATATGTGGACTTGTTGTTAATAACTCTATATTTGATGTTTTCTTACATTTATTACCACCTAATTGATTTGATAATTTTAAATATTTTCCTTTATAATTTAAATATTTTCCTAAATATATATTATCCATATATAATATAAATAGAATATTCGTAAATTAATTTTATTATTTTACAAATATCAAATTATTATAGAAGTTAAAATAAAACTATTTAATTTTTTTATTTACAATGTTTTGAATATTTTCTATATTTTGATATAGAAAATGGGAAAATATAAATATCCTAAATTAATTTATGCTTTAATAATTATTTTACTAATTTATATTATAATCATAAATCGTTTTAATAAAATAGATAATAAAAAATGTAGCAATTCATTAATATATATTGATAGTTCTGAAAAAGGTGGTCAATTTGGAAGAGGCGTTTATGCTAATAAAAATTTTAAAAAAGATGACATTATTGAAATAGGACCTCTTTTAATAGGTACAGATGAAAATATGTTTATTGGTTTATATAAAAATTATGTTTTTAAAAAAAATAATAAAATATTATTAATACTTGGTTTTACTTCTATTTGTAATCATACTTATAATAATAATTCAAAAGTAATTATTAATGATGATTATTATAAACTTATTGCTATTAAAAATATTAAAAAAGGAGAAGAAATATTAATTAATTATTGTGAGGGTAAAACTAAAGAAGAATGTGATATTTGGTTTTCAAGTAAAAATATTCAACAAATAGAATAATCATTTTCCACAATAGAATGCTTTTTCTAAATCAACACTTGCTGAGAAAAATTCTATCAATTTAATATGATAATTCATAATTTCAGTAAATTCATCTTCTAATTCATGTAAACTTTCTACTTTATCATCTTTAACCCATGTTAATACAGTATTATTATTTCTAGCAGACATTATATCTTCTGATAACTTTCTATAATCTTTTATTAATGCCATAAAATTACTCTTATTAACTTCATCCATTGTTTTCCTTTCATCTATTTTAATCCATAAATAATTCATATCTTTCAATAATTTAATTTTCCTTATTTTAAGCGCATTTATTAAATAAAAATGAGAGGTTTCTATTAATGATTTATAAAAAAGTATATCATCTTTTTTTTGTTTTCCTAAATATTTATTTAAATTATTTCTTATTTCTCCAATAAAGTTAATATTTGAAACGCATTTAACTTCATATTCACAATATTTAGTAAATTGTTCTTCCCAAATTAATAGTTTATTATCAGTACTATCCATTTATTATTATAATATAATATAAAATTTTTTTTATATTTATATTATATATGTCTAATAAAAATTTAAATTTAATTATTAATTGTCCACATTGTAATGAAACTGTTATTATTGATGAATTAAATTGTAAAATCTTTAGACATGCAATCTTTAAAAATTCTGGTTTACAAATTAATCCACATTCATCTAAATTAGAATGTGATAATTATATAGCAAATAATTTAATATTTGGTTGTGGTAAACCTTTTAGAATTATTGATATTGATAATAAATATAATATAGAAAAATGTGATTATATTTAAATATTAAATTATATTATTATTAATGATTAAATATTGCAAAGTTAGTAAATGTAGATTTCCTGTATCACATGTAACTTTATATCATTTATGTGGAAATTGTAAAAAATTCGGACATGGTATTATAGAATGTGGAAATAATAAAATAAATAATCTAATACCATACTTGAATGATACTCTACCAAATTATGAAAAATGTTTTTTTGGAGAATGTTTAAATACATTAACTCATAAAACAGAATCTCATACATGTACTATATGTTATGATCGTTTACATTCATCTACAACATGTCCTCTAAATAATAAAATTAATAATGAATGTAATATTATTTGTCCAAAATGTAGAAAAACTAATAAAACATTTTATAATTCATATGGATCAGAAAATGAATGTATTGTTTGTTTTGATAAATCACAAGTATTTTTACCAGAATGTGGTCATGAATGTTTATGTGTAAAATGTTCAAAAAAGATTGATTTAAATAAAACAGAATATGAAATTTATGATGAAAAATATTTAAATGATAAAAATTATGATTTAACAACAGTAAAATTACATTTGAAAGAATATCCATCATATGTAATTATTTATGAAAGTATGGGTCATTGTACTTTAATTAGAAGGCTAAATAATTCATCTAAATTAGAAGGATTATTTATTCATAGTGATGATGGATATGATCCTAATAAAACAAAGTTTAACGATGACTTTATCAATGGATATTGTAAAATAGAATTACAATTGATTCATAATTTATAAAAATTGATTTTTTATTTTATAATTTATTAAAATTTGAATTTAATGTTAAAAGGTATTGTATATTTAATTCAACCAGGATTAGTTAATGGTAGTAAAATTTTTAAGATTGGTTATTCTTTAAAATCAAATCTAAATAGAATTATATCATATGGTAAGAATACAATTCCATATATAATTTATGAATGTAATAATCCTAAATTATTAGAGAAAAAACTAATATATGAATTTAATAAAAATTATATACTAACACATGGTAATGAATATTTTAGCGGTGATATAAATAAAATGATTAAAAATTTTTCAAGTATTTGTAATGAGTATGGTGCAAATGAATTTAATATTCCTAAATTAGAACCAGTTAATATTTTAAGACCTCTTAAAATTTTTAATTATAATAATAATAATTATAGATTAACTTTTTATGATAGGTCTGATTGTCTTAAAAATTATAATATTGGAACTGATAAAAATGTTACTGAAGATGATATTATTAAACAAGCTATCAATAATAATAATTTTATAATTGTTAAAGCTGGTAAGGATGCATTATGGTATCTTAAAGGAAATGAAAAATCAATGAAAGATCTTGAATATTATAAAACACAATTAAATAATAATGTTGGTAAAAGTCGTAAAGGCTCATATGCTATTTTAATTGAAAAAATTAACTAAATATTATTTATAATAGTTTTCATTTGTATTAAATCTTTTTTACGTTCTGATTGTCTATTTCTAAAAAAAATATAATTCTTATTTTTTATTTCATTAATTAAATCATTTTGATTATCATAATTTGGAACCATCATATAAAAATCATTAGGGATAAATTTTTTATTCTCATTAATAAGCATACCAATAGCAACATCATCAATTACAGTATAATTAATATTATTTTGATTATTAATAATTTTATCGACCATTTCTTTTGAAATTATTATTGATGTTCCTGAAGCATATTCTTTTCCAAAATAGGTATTATCTACAATTCCATATGATTTATTAATACTATATACAATCATTTTTAATCCACCACCATAATCAAATTTATTATATTTTAAGTAATTAGTTAATAAATCAAAATTTATTATTGTACTTATATTACTTCTTACAATATAGTCAAATTTATAATTATTATTTATATATTTAAATGCTTTAATAGTTTTATCCAATATTCCTGGGATAAATGTTTCTTTACCTTTAATATTAAGAATATCATCATTTAGTTCATATTCTTCTTTATTATATTCATTAAATTTATAATATATTGTTTTAACATTATTAAATTTTTTATAATATTTTCTTGTTAATTTATACATTTCATCATATTCATCATTATTAGAATATAGAACTAAATTTATTATAGTTATTGATTTTTTTTTAAAATTAATAAACAATATTAATATAATTATGATTATAAAACCAAATATAATGTTCATTATATACATTATAATAGACAAAAAATTGATTAATAAACTATTTCAACATATATTATTATATTTATATGAAATTTATTCTAATATCATTAATTATTAATAAAATAAATGGTTTCACAACTTTATTAAAACCAGTATTACAAAGACCAATAAATACATTAAAATATAGTTTATATGAGGTTGGTCCAATTAATACTATTCTTTATTATAATTTAGATGAAAATCAAAAATTAAATATTAAGAATGAAATTGATGAAAATAGGTTTACAATTAATAGTGATCAAATTTATATATCATTACACGATGTTAAAGAATCCAATGAAGTTATTACTAAATTTGAAATATTTTTATATGTGTATGATAAATTAAATAATATGAATGGTCAATATATTTTGCAATCCAAAAGTTATAAAATATTTGATAAAAGTATTATTTGTTCTTTTTATGAATCAAATCCAACATTTTTTTGTAGTATGAGTTATTATCAATATAATTTAGATAATGTAAATTTTAATACAGATTTATTATTTGATTTTATCTATCAAAATAGTACTAACAGTTTTTTGACAAATATTGGAACTAATAATAAAATTAGTTATATTCCAACATATATATATACATCCGAGTTTAAATACAAAAATATGGTTTGGAAAAAATCAGACAAGATTATTTATTATAAAAATAGCTTTTATTATAAATAATTATTATATTTAAAAAGAATATAAATATAATATTTAAAAAATAAATATTATATTATTTATATGAATTGTATTTTTTGTTGTATATTTAATCAAGAAAAATATGTTGATATGTTTTATCTTCTTTTAGAAAGTTTATTTATTTATGGAAATTTAGATACTAATACAAATATATTAGTTTATACGTCTACTATCTTCATGAATAGAATAAAACAAAGTCATTTATTTAATAATGATAAAATAAAATTTGAAATAAATGATACATATGATAATATTGAAAAAGCATGTAAAGCAAAATTAGATTTATTTAATTTACCATGTATAATAAATTATAATAAAATACTTTATTTAGATATTGATATTTTAATAAAGAATGATATTAATAAAATATTTAATGCATGTAATGAAGATATTTTATATGTATTAGAAGAAGGAAATATAAATAATGATTTTTATGGAAAATTATTATTTGGAGATGAAATTAATAATTTTGATGATAAATCAGCATTTACAAGTGGAATATTATTATTTAATAATTGTGAAAAAATAAAAGATTTATTTAATAAAATAAATAAAGATATTTTAAATAGACCACAATATTTTAATTATTATGATCAACCATATATAATATACAATTGTTTTAACTATAAATTATATAACAATAAAATTTTGAATTCATTTGTTGTTAATAATAATAATAATATTCATAGTGATAAAATTATCCATCATTTCTCAGGACAAACAGGAGTTTATCAAAACAAAATAAAAACTATGACTATTTTTTTGAATAATATTAAAGATATTACAATAACTACTAATATATATAAAACGAAAGCTTATATTGATATGTTTTTATTACCAATTATTCGTAATTGTGGAGAATTATTAGAAGGAAATATATTTATGTTGCATCATACAACTAATTATACTGATGTATATTTAGATAAATCAAAAAATATTAGTAATTTAGTATTAAATAAAAATATTAAAAATGTAATGGAAATTGGATTTAATTCTGGATTCTCTACATTATTACACCTTTTTCACTAAAAAATGGGACACTTAACAGTAAAAAAAATATAATTGCACCCATAAGGGCTTAATGACATTTGACGCTATTATTTATACCAATAATAATAGGGTTGTCATCTTTTATCTTTTCAGGAAATTTATAGGGAATTTCATTCCCGTATACGCCTTTCAGGCTATAATCTCTTCTAAATTTTTCTGGTCGTGTTTTATTCAATAAATATGTATTTACTATTTTTATCATATTATTTACTGCATTTTCATCACGATTTATACAACCCATTCTTTTACTTTCGGTTTGATACCTTAGAATTGAATGTATTTTTCGCTCAACACTTTTTTTATCTGGTAAATACATATTTTCACATCTCTCTTCTGTTTTATAATTTAAACATGATGTTCTAAATTCATCTAAATTATAAATTGTTAAATATTCATTTAATTTTCTTTTTAATCCCAAATTTGGAGTGGATATATATTTTATTCTTGATGGAGTTGTTTTTAATCTATCAGACCAATCTCCATTAATTAAAATAACATCTTTACCAAATTTATTTTTTATATTTCTTGCTAAATCTGTTTCTGCTTTTTTACGATTTATATAAGAATACCATTTATATTTTCTAAATATATCTTCTTTATATTTTTCTAATAATACTTTATTTAGTTCATTCTTATTTTTTATGAATTTTTTGAATTCATTTAAAATACAACTTTTTGAATTAAATTCACTTAATTTATTTTCTATTTTTGTTATTTCTTTTTTATCTTTATAGTTTTTAATTAATCTTTGATATTTTAATCTTTTGGTTTTATTCATATGCATTCTATTAGTATATCTATATATTATACCTTCTTTGTTTTTCATATACATCAATGTTCGTTTTCCCGGATCGCAAACTACCCAATTACTCTTTTTAAAATTGTCATATTGTGTTTCGTTTAATTCTTCTAAATATGGAAATTCAATATATTTAGTTGTTAATTTATTTTTATTTTCAGTATTTTTTTGTTCTTTTAACTTTATTTTTTCTTCTTTTGATAATTTTTTATATGCTTCTTTTTCCTTATCTTTTAATATTTTCTTTTCTAATTTTATTTTAACTTGTTCATCTTTTTTCTTTTTAATTAAATCTTCTTTATACTTTTCTTTTTGTTCTTGATTCATATTTTTAGTCATATCTTTCATTTCGCTCTTTTTATTTTTCATATTTTGTTTTTTATTTTTTTCTTTTTGAATAAAATCATTATGAATTAATTGGATTGATACTGAAAAACAATCTGTTGATATTCTATAATCAAATGAGTATTCTTTTTGTTTAAAAACTGGGTTATTCAAATTAAAATATTTGTTCCATAATTCTTGTTTTTTATTTTCAATATCAGTTAAATATGTATTTTTATCTTCTTCAACAAATAACTCAATTAAACTTTTACTATCTATAGGAATGAATTTTATAACTGTGTTATTTCTCAACGGAAAGAATTGAAATGATTTCGTTCCTAATTTTCCAATTTCTAAACACATATAAATCATACCTTTAATATAATTTTGGGAATTATTTTGAATGTCAAATTCATAAGATGTATTAAATTCTTTTGGAAATATATTATTTTTATGTTTATTTATCCATTCGTGATATTTATTATTTGACTTTAATGTATTATTTAATAAATCTTGTTTAATTTCATATATATCTTTATTTAATTCTTTTCTTAATTTTGTTTTAG
>Ga0214921_10005890_pt1 | contig 17093 bp, 11 predicted proteins | sample LL1505_MetaG_FD_177992 | JGI IMG/M metagenome (GOLD analysis project Ga0214921, IMG submission 177992) | Freshwater microbial communities from Lake Lanier, Atlanta, Georgia, United States - LL-1505 | ecosystem: Environmental > Aquatic > Freshwater > Lake | place: USA: Georgia | collected...
ATTGATATAGTTTTGTATAAATATTATATACGAAGTATATAAAAACACAGGATACCTGTATTTATATTTATGTTTGTAAAACATAAACTAAAAACTATATCAGTATACGTTTTTATATTAATGTCATTATAATTTTTGCCCATAAATTAAGTTAAATAAATAACAATTATATAATACTATATGTCTAATAATATAAAAGAAGTTACATTGACTAAAGATGATATGTATAAAACAGATGATAATATAACTATTGTAGGAAAGTTAAAAAAAGATTGGATTGGAACACCTAAACAATTAGGATCTAAACGATTAAAAGTTGCTGATGAATTTACAACATTATGTAATTGTGGTGAGCATTTTACAATATTATATTTACTTGAAAAAGATTATTTTACTATGCATTGTGAAACTAAAGGATGGGCATGGCTTAAACAGCCTGCGAATAAATCACTATTATATAAACTAAAAATATATACAAAATAAATTTACCAAATAAATATAAATAATATATTGTTTATATTTATAAACTTTTTATTAATTATTATAAATTAATTAATTTGATATGTTAAGTAAATAAAAAAAATTATTTTTTTAAGAGTAATAAATTATTCATAACCATACTTTAATTCTAAATATTTTAAATAATTATCATCATCTTCAACTTTGTTTTCTATTAAATTACCTCCTTTTTGTATTTTTTATCATCTACTATTTCATAATCTTTAAATTCTTCATCATTTAATATTACTACTTTTACTTTTTATTATCATTTATATTGAATCTACTTAATTTCATTTTCTTATCAATATCTCTATATTCAAAAAATTTAATACATTCTGCGATTTCATTAATGATATCATTATATGAACAATGTATATAATCTTTTCTTTTTCTTACAACATAATTTTCTAATCTCTTTTTTATACATTCTTCTATAATTTTTCTATCATCTCATGGAATAACATTTATAACTTGTACTTTATGTGGTGTTGATGTTTCAATTTGTCGTCGTCTTCTATTCATATCATCTGTTTCACCAAATTTAATATATATTATTTCTGATTCATCAAGATCTAATTTCATATCACCTGAAATTAATCTCAATAAATAAACAACCCCACCTTTTTCATATTTTACAGTAAAAATTAAGAATTATAAATAATTCTTAATTTTTATTCTTGGATGTATCTTAAGATACATCCAACAGTTTTCATATCATGTTCTAATATTTTTTCTTTTTCTAACTTCTTCATCATATTTTTGTTGTAATTCTTTTAATTGTTCTTTTTGTTTTTCATTTATTTTATATTCCCAAATTCTCTTATTTGTTAAATAACATTGTCTGTTATAAATTCACGTATTGCGTTTGCTTCCTTCATTTTACTTGCAAAAATCAAAGAATATAATCCTGCTTCATTTATAAATATTGTATGTCCTTGAACATTTTTATATAAATTTTTATAATCTTTAACTATTTCTTCTAATGATTTTTTATTTTTTTTATTAACATGTTCTCTTATAGCATTACGTGGCTTCATATATTTTAACATTTTACATACATGTGTGCCTTGAAACCAAAGTTTTTTTGTATTGTTATCAAATGCAATATATTTTTTATTTATATTTAATTTATCTATAATTTTATTCATATTATCACTAATATCAATATTTATATAAATATGATTATTCTGATTATTGGGAATATTATGATTATATTTATTTACAAATTCATTATATTCATACCCATACTTGACCTCGATAATTTTATTAATATTTTTCATTATATTTTCTAATTTTATATTGTCTTTACTCCAAATAAATATTTTTGCTATCTTATCTTTATTATTTATATCTAATCTATTTGCTCTTGATATTCTTTGTATTATATTTATTGGATTATTATTTGGATGTGTTAAATATATTGAATCACATTCTGGTATATCAATTCCTTCATCTAATACATGAACATTACATAAAATATTTGTGCAAAAATTATCATTCTTAAATTTATTTAGAAACTCTGTTCTTTTCTTTTTTGTTATATTATATGTTATTTCATATATTTTTAGATTCAACTCAAAATAAATATTAATTATCTGTAATATTTTTATAAATTCTTTACATTCTATTATTGTTTTTAAATATACAATACATTTTTTAATATTAGTTAATTTAATTGATTCCAATAGAAAATAAGATTTATTTATTAATATCGTTTTTTCTATTAGAGTTTTATCTATTTTTAGATCATCTATTCTTGTAATAATTTTATCATTATTCGGATAATAAAAATTATAGTCACATATATATTTATTTTCTATTGCAGTTTTCCAATCCATTCCATATTTATTTTCTCCAAAAATATCTTCATAATTTGTTGTATCTAAAGGTGTTGCTGAAATAAATAATATTTTATTCTTAGATACTAAAATTTTATTTATATTATTTTTTTTATTTATAATCATATCTTGTGAAAGATTATGAAATTCATCAATAATAATTAAAGATTCTTCAATTTTAATTTTTGATAATAATTTTATTATAATATCACTAGAATCGTATGTTGATGCAATTATATTTTTATTATCATTAAATTTAATATTATTTATATTTCTTTCTGCATTGCAATTAATTGATACATAATTTATGTCTTTATATTTTGAATAATAATTTTTATAATGTGTCAACATTTGTTCTGTTGTTGAAATTAAAGGAGTTAATATAATAATATTTTTATAGTCAAGAGATAATAAGAAAGATACAAAAGTTTTACCAGTACCACAAGGCATTGATAATATGGATCGATTTATATCTTTTAATTTATTATATGCCTCAAGTTGATAATCTCTTGGTTTAAAATCTAATATTTGATTATTTTTAATATGAGGAATATTCATATATTTAATTTTATTTTGTCTACATCTGATTTGTTGTGATAATTTGCCTGAATAATATACAAATGCATTAGTAATAGAATTTTCAGCAATAAAATTATAAAATCCAGCTAAATCTTGAATATTAATTATATTATCTTCACCTATTGTAGAATAATTTTTACATTGTATATAATCTATTGTATCGTCGTGCTTAATTCCAATAATATCACATCCAATATCGTCACAAATATTATTATTTTTATAAAATCTAGCTTGTAAAATATTATCCGGAATATTCTTCCATAGATAACATTTTTTATAATTATCTTTAATAATATTTAATACATATCTTTCATAATCTTCACCATCTTTTAATTTATTCATTTATATATTTATTATGATATATAACTTTATATTAATTTTTATGATTTTTTTATTATCAATTTTTATATTTATTTAAAAAATTAATACTATATGTCTAATGATAAACAATTAATAAAAATAAAATATTCTATTATAATAAATCAAGTTAAATAAATGACATTAATATAATATTATATGTCTAATGATATAAAAAAAGTTACAATAACTAAAGATGATATATATAAAACAGATGATAATATAACTATTGTAGGAAAGTTAAAAAAAGAATGGATTGAAACACCGAAAGAATTTGTTAAAACAAATTCTTATGCTTAGAAATAAAAATATTTTTATTTCTAACCTAAACAATTAGGATCTAAACGATTAAAAGTTGCTGATGATTTTACAACATTATGTAATTGTGGTGAGCATTTTACAACATTATATATTCTTGAAAAAGATTATTTTACTATGCATTGTGAACCTTGTACATTTTATATAAAATTTTATATTTCTTTTACAAATTGTTGATTACCCATATTTGTTAATTTCAAATCTTCGTATAATTTTTCATAAAATGAATAAAATATATAACAATTATCATCATAATTATATAAAAAAAATTGTAAATATTCATTTAATTTACTATTCATCTTTAATGCTTGATCATAACTACTCAATATTTTTTCTAATATTTTTTGATGTTTATCTTTCAATAATTTTATTAAATAATTTCTTAATTGGGGAATATCTTTCAGATATGTATTTGATATAATTATTTTATTTTCTTCAAATTTTTTATTTAATATTTTATTAACCGGAATAAAACCATATTTTGCATACCATGTTGTTCCAGTCAATAATGTTAACATTTTATGTAATTCTATTTCTTTATTTTTACATATTTTTTTGGAATTATCAGATAAAAATATTTTTTTTATATTGTATCTATCTTTTATTTTATTTATTAACATTAATGCTAATTTTATTAATGTCTTTCCTTTTTTATCATTCATTTCAGCAGTTGGCATGCAATCTTTGTGATATAATATATTATGAATTTCGCATACATTGTTATTTTTATCAACTATAATATGTACACAAGCTAAATTTTGATTTTCATCATTTGTTCTAAATAAATAATAATATGCTAATTCGTTGTCATGAAATATTTTGAATGTATACTCTATATTTTTGTATATTATTTTTATTGTTTTGTATTGTTCATGTTCATTTTTGTATTTATCTATAAATTTTTTAATATCAATCGGTGGCGGTTGTGAGTTATCTGTAGATAGCTCCAATCGTGGTGTATTATTATTACTTCCACCTATAATATCATTATAATTTTTAACATTATTTTTTAAATTATCATAAGAAAAGTTATTTAATATACTACTAAACTTATCTATTCTACAATATATTATTCTTGGATTTTTTACTCCAAAATTTTCTAATATATAAGGTATAGCAAATTCTTTCATATATTATTACATTATTTTTTATTATTTTTGTATATAATTTCATTATATTTAACTGTAAATAAATTTTATAATAATTTATTTAATAATATATTTTATACATCTATATTACATTTGTTTTATATTGTGTTTTATTTGATATATTACTCCATATTTGTTTTAATAATAATATATCATCCTCTGATGTATTATTATTAATTTCTATTTGATTTTTCAAATCACATTCTTTATTGATATTATTATAATATTTTTTTTTATATACATAATAATATCTATATTCACCACATTCATTTTTATACAAATAAAAATTTGATTCTCTTATTTTATTTTTTTTATGAAAATATAATTTTCCAAGTATTATCATATTGTTTTCATCATTTACTTCAAAATCATAATTTAATAATAATAAGGCACCTTCCCATCCAGAATTAATTGCTTTTTCATAATATACTTTAAAATTATGTTCATCTGGTTCGTTTTTTATTTCTATTAATAAATTTTTTATTTTTCCAGAAGGTTCGTGTTTTAATATAAAATCAGGTATATATCCTTGTAAATCAAACGGTTCATATTTAACATCCCATTTTAAATAATCAAACATGTATGACCACTTTGCTTCTATTCTACTTCTATATTTTATGTTATCAAAACCAATAGTTGGTATACCTATTTTTATATTATCATTATTAACATTTAAATTTTTGTTATAATTTATATTTTTAATTTTTTCTGTTTTACAATTATCAATAATCATATTTTCTAATTTAGATTTTCTAAAGAAATTTTTTTTTATAGCTTTTCTAAAAATATCTATTTCTCCTATAACATAACATTTTTCTTTTGCTCTACTTATAGCAGTATATATTAATTTTTTATCTGCAAAATATTTGTCATTTTCCGTTATTAATATAATTGCTATTTTATTTTCTGAACCTTGATATTTATGTACAGTATTTATATATGACATCGAATTAATTTCTTGTTTATTAAAAAAATCATATTCAAATTCTCCAATTAATTTATTATCAAATTCAACAATATAATATTCTTTTTTATTTTCTCTAATTATAATATCTGTAATATAACCAACCATACCATTAAATAAATCTTCCTGACATTTTATTTTAATATATTCTATTATTCCATCATTATTTTTTTTATATTTTATATCTTCATTATGTCTATAGATATTTTTTTTAATCATAATATAATCACCTTTAACAAAATTATTAAGCTTATTATTATTAATTATCGTATTGTTATATTTATGATGTAAAACACGTATTTTATCAGAGAAATCACTTATATTTTTTCTTGTAGGTGTTATAATAATTATATCTTTGAATTTATAATTAGCATGTGATAATAAATCATTTATTAAATTCTCTAATTTATTCGAACAATCCTCTAAATTATTAATTTTTATAAATTTATAATCATCATTATCATCTGGAAACTTCTGTTCATTTATAATTTGAATTGTATTTAATAATTCTGGATTATTTTTTTGTCTAAATGAATGTTGTAATTTTATCTTTGGTATACATTGTGAATCGATTAATTGTGATAATGTGTTACCTGCTTCTATTGATGGTAATTGTTTAACATCACCAATAAATATTATATTCGCAATTAATTCTTCTTTATCAATATAATCAAAAAATCTACTCAATAAATCATTTGAAATCATTGACATTTCGTCTATAATTATAAATTTTGAATTTTTAATATGTGTATATTCTTCATTTCTTTCATCATTATAATCATTATTTTCTGTATGAAACTCTCTATATTTTATATTTAAAAATCGATGAATTGTATAAATATTACAACACGATTTATCAATTTCTGAATCATTTTTTATTTTTGATACTATTTTACCAGTTGGTCCTAATATTATGCATTTTTGATTATTATCTTTTATAAAATCTACAACACTTGCTATTATCGATGTTTTTCCAAATCCAGGTCCTCCGGTTATTATAGATAATGGACAATTTATAGCATTAATATATGCTTTTTTTTGTTCATCATTTAATCTATTAAATTTATCATTTGATGGTAAATTTAATTCTTCATTTTTAATTTGTCTATATCTATCATATAATAATTTTATATTTTTAGCTATATTTGTTTCAAAATAATATTGTTTAGAATCATAATATACATCTTTATATTTTACAATGTATTCATTATTTATCAAATATTCGATAGTCTTATTGATATCATATAGTTTTTTTAATTCTATATAATCTTCATATTTCTCTAAATTATTAAAAAGATCAGATTCTTCAATACATGTATTACCATTATTTATAAAGTTTTTTAGTATAGATATTATTAATATTTTTAATTTTATTTCATTTGATAATTTCATTTTATCACAAATTTTTAATAATTTTTCTTGCGATATATAACCAGTAATATTTAATATTATTTTTTCATAATCTTCATTTTTAATTGGATATGATATAGTTTTATAATTAATATTTTTTTTTATAAGCTCGTATTCTCGTATAGTTAATGATATGTTATATGTTTCACATATATAATCCATTATATATTTAGCCTTTGTATCACATAAAAATTTATTCTTAGATTTTTTATAATTAATTATTTTTTCTTTAAATTCTTCTGTAATAATATCATCATCTATTATAAGTTCAATATTCCATATATTTTCTTTATGTTTATCTACAATTTTTTCTATTTTTTTTTTACCAAAATTTTTAATTTTTAATGATTCTAATCTGTTTATAATAAATTTTTTATCACATGGTAATTTTATAGTTAATAATCCTTTTGATATATAAATATTATCATTATCATATTTATCTTTATTTATATTATATTCACTACATATAATAATATCACCACATTCTGGTTTCATAATTATATCACCTTTTATTTTATAATCTATATTTTTATTATCTACCACAGTTACAATTACAAAATAAATATTTTCATAATTATCTTCATCGTTATCATCTATATTTTTTTGTGACAAATAATTAATTTTTTTTACGTATCCTTTTATCATTATTAGCTTTATTAATATAAAGTATCTATATATATTTAAGTAGTGATATACAAAAATAATTTTAAATTTTTATAATATTCTTTTATAAACTGAACAAATAAAGAAAAGTTAAACGAATCTTAACTAATGTATGTGTTTATAAAACCTGAAATATATTTATTTTTAGAGATTGGAATAATCTTTGATTATTTGCACCTATATTTGATTAAGGAATAATCTATGTGTGCAAATGATTGAGAAAAATAAATTTTGCCAAAATAAAATATAATTATAGTAATATTTTTATAGCTATATTTATTGAATTATAATTACTTTTTTACATTATCCATCCCGTAAGTCCCCAACAATATTTATAATTATTATTTTTTTGAGGGACTTACGGGATGGATATTTATTTGTTATGCACTGTATATACTTTTATACATAAAATTAAAATAATCCTTATATTTTTTAGGTAATATTTTTATTGGTTCAAGTTTATAAAAAAAATTTCTATTATTATTTGAACCAGACTGATAATGTTTTATTTGTAGACCAAAATTATCAAATATGCTATTTAATTTTCCTAATAATAATTTCGTATTAATTTTTTTATCATCATATAATTATATTAATATTTTTATAGCTATTTTTATTGAACTATAATTACTTTTTTTATGTTTCCATCCCGTAAGTCCCCAACAATATATAAATTATTTATATTTCTGAGGAACTTACACAATGTTTTTTTTATTTTATATAAACCATATATACTTTTATAAATCCACTATTTAATTTTCAATTCTATAAAATTGCAAAAATAAAATATAATTTTTGTATATTTTTATAGCTATTTTTATTGAATTATAATTACTTTTTTACATTATCCATCCCGTAAGTCCCACATAAATATAAATAATTAATATATTGTTGGGGACTTGCGGGATGGAAATTTATTTGTTACACACTGTATATACTTTTATACAAAAAATTAAAATAATCTTTATATTTTTTAGGTAATATTTTTATTGGTTCTAATTTATAATAAAATATTCTTTTATCATTATCTCCACTTTTATGATATTTTAAACTAACACCAAAATTATCAAATATGCTATTTAATTTTCCTAATAATAATTTCGTATTTATTTTTCCATCTTCATGAAATTGTAATTTATCTATCTTACCCATTGAATAAACTGTTCTAAAATGTTCACCACTTATAATATTAATTATATCATCTACTTTATCTATAAATTTATCTCTTTCTAAGCGTTTATTATTTAATTCTAATAAATTTATTAAATCTTGATAGTATTTATATTTATTATCAATTATATTTTTATCAAAACAATTATTATAATATGTTTCATCAACTGATGTTATATCTTCAAATATTTCCAAAAAATCATCATATTTTTTCTTTAATTTATCATTCTTTTTATTTCTTTTTTGATTTAATTTCATATTTTTTAATAAATGTTCTTCATCTTTTTTATTTCTATCTTTTAGACCTAATATAAAACCTTTTAATACATGTAATTTTTGATAATATTTTTTGAAATCTTTTTCTTTTATCTTCTTAAAATCTAAATCAAATTTATCAGCGTAAATATATTTTTCTACACTAATTTTTTCTTCTTTTGTAGCATTATTATTTTTTATTTTTATCATACATTCATTGAATTTTTTTTTATCTATAATATCAGCATTATAAATATCAATTACATTATAATTTATTTTTTCTTTGTTATAACCTTTAATTATCTTATTGTCTATTACCAAATCAAAATTTTTTAATTTACAATAATATGAAAATATATTTAAAAATAATAAATGTGAATTATCATTTTCAAACTTATTCCATGTTCTAATATATTGATATGAATTTAATTCATTATCTCCATATATTGATGCTTTTATTTCTTCAAAAGATATAATATTTGACCATGATTTCATTGAAAGTTTATTATCTGATAATATCATTATATTTGGATCATTTATTTGTCTAATTCTAAATAACATTTGAAAAAATACACGAGGACAAACCGAACCTAAACATATGTATCCATAAATCTTGTCAAAATATGGTTTATTAAAATCAACACCAACAGTTATTGTAGGAGTATAAATTATTAAATCATATTTTGTAAATAAATCTTCTACATTTTCTAATTTAGATTTTACTTTATCATCAGTTTTTCCATAAATAATTAAACATTTATAATCATCACAATATTTATTATAAACATCTATTGCAAAATTAGAAGCCATTGAAACTACACATATTTTTTTATTATTTTTTAAATCATTTGTAATATTTTCATAATATTTATCAGCATTATAATCAACAAATAAATTATATTTTGTTCCAGTATTTATATTAAATAAAGGTTTATCTTTGTAATCAAAATATTTCTGTAAATATAATATTTCTCTATTAGATATATCTCCATCAAGAAAAAATGTTTGTGTAGAATTCTTTATAATAGATTCAAATATTTTATGTAATAATTCTGGTTCTTGTAATTTATTATAATCAAAATGAGAAAGTAATGAACAAAATTCATCACATATCACTAGATCATATGGTTTTATTTTTAATTTCATAAATTTATTATAAGTTATTTTTTTAATAGAATCAAGAGAAATTATAATTTTATCGTGTTCATATGTAATATTATCATAATCTTGTTTATTAGCATCAAGATAATTTATAAATCCAAGTTCTTTAAAATCTTTATTTATATTGCGGGCAAGAGATTGTCTCATTGTCAAAAATATAACCCTTTTATTTAAATATTCTTTTTCAATTAATTGTTTAATAAATGTTGTTTTACCAGAACCATATCTACTTTTAATTATACAATATTTATTCTTATTATATTCTATTTTATCTTCTATTTTATTTTCTATCTTTTTTTCTGTTTCATTTTCTTTTTTATTATTATTCTTTTTCTTTTTCTTTTTATTTTGTCTTATTTTACTTTTTTTGAAATTATTTTTACTGTTTTTATTTTCAACTAATTCATTATTTTCATTAACAGATGTTTTTATTTTGTTTATACTAAATTTATTTTTAATAATATCATAATCTAAAAGATTCATATCAATTTTATCATATTCAAATTCATAATCATCATAATGTTCTCCAAAATGTTTAACGTATAAATTATTTCTATTATCTTTTTTGGCATAAGAATATAACACTAATTTATTAAAATCAGGCTCGTATCCATTTGAATAGAATTGTCTTTCAATATCATCTCTTGATATATTAATATATTTTCCTATTCTACTTCTTTTGGTTAAAAAATCAATTATTTTATTATTGTTATTGCAGTTATAACATATAAATAATATATCTCTCCATGAATCATATTCTAAAAAATGATCATCATTTAGACAATCAATTAATAATTCCATGATATTGATATTTATTTTATTAATAATATCTTTATAATTTTTCTTTATTTCTCTATTTTTTGAGGGAAATATATCTACACCATCATCTTTTTTTGATTTATTAACCATATCAATTTGTTTTATATTCATCATATCAATTTTTACATATTGATGTTTTTCTGGTATATTTCTTAATAGACAATCATAGAATAATTGCCTATCAGTAGTATATTTATAATTTATACTCTTATAATATTCAAGATTAATATTTTTACCTAATTTTGAATTCCATAATATTCTAAAACATGCTTTTTTATAAACAGATTTATCTATTATGTTATTATTTATTAAATATGAATTTAATTTTTCAAAAAAATATTTTATGTGATATATATCATCAAATATAACATCGTTAAAAATAATATGTGATGATAATTTAGTATCCGATGATGATTTTAATATAATTATTTGGGGATTTATAATATCATATTTTTTAAGTTCATCTGTATATAAATTAATAGATTTGTCTATAATTTCATCGAAATATTTATCTCTATCGATATTTTTATCATAATCTTTTATATCGATATCTATAAACAGTTTAATCTTTTCATTTTCTTCATAATTTTCATATAGATGAAATTTTTTCTTTTTTGATAATAAATATACAGTTTTGTAATCTAGACAATAAAATTGTTTTACCATTATATTTTTTTTGTTGATTGTATCTTCAGAAAAAAGATATAGACCTGTAATTTTATTATCATTTAGATATTTCAACATATCTGCTTTTAATGGATGATAATATAAATTCGTATTTTCTAAAAAAATTTTTTCTGAGAGTATAGTAGAGATAGAAGTATTACCAGTACTTCCATCCTGACATGATTTTTTTGCACACATTTATTTATATAATATATGTATATAAATAAATTTTTGAATAGTTAAAAAAATATCTTTTTATATAAAATTATTTATTTAAATTTTTTAATGATTCTTGAACTTTAACTTTAACGTTATGATTTCTCCCAGCATTATGTTTATCTTGATATGCTTTACAAAAAAATACTACATCACATAAATTACAATAATATTTTTGTTGTTGTCTTTCTTCTATAGTTGCATGAACTTGTATATTATGTGCTTTTACATTCCAATGCGAATGTGATTCATATTCGCATAGTTCGCATTTAGACATTTTTTTTTCACCATTTCTTTTATGTTTATCTGTTTCTAAATGTTTTAGCCAGAATGTATTTTTTGTTGTTTTATAATTACACGATTTACAGAATAGTTCTTTTATATTTTCTTCCATATATTATATTATATATAAATAAATTGTTAAATTATTACTTATATAATAGTTAAATAAATATTACTATATTGATAATATAATGGGTATATATATTATAAAATCAAAATATAATAATTGGATAAAAATTGGACATCATAAAGTTACTAAGAGAAAACCAAATGCATATTTTAGATATATAAATCGAGGTTTTTATTCTTGTTCTTGCCCAAAAGAAATAGAAGATAAAGTAAGTTTTAATGATTTAGAATTAATTTATTGGTTTCCAAATTTAAATATAAAAATAGAAAGAGAATTACATTTATATTTAAAAAATAATAAAACTTTATATTTATGTAATAAAGGAGAATGGTATAATGAATTAAATATAGATAAAATTAAAAATATTTTAGAAAAACAATATAATGGTGTTATATATAAACTAAATGAAAATGATTTATTACTTGCCCAAACGTGGTGTAAAAAAATAAATAAAAATATATAAGCGTATTTATGATATTTCTCTATATGATAGTTCTATTATATCAATTATTATATAATTCATTAATTATTCTATCTAATGCATCAATACTTTTTTGTTGATTCGCATAAAGAAACCATGATGGATTAGTAAATGTTGATAATCTCCAACCTTGTGATAACATATTATGTGTATCATACATTCTATTAAAACTATTTATATCTAATTCATCAAATTCTGTTTTTAACTTGAGTAAACATAGTTCTCTTTCTTTACTTATATTAATATATGAATTATTGTATTTTTCAATAATATCAATAGAATATTCTTGTATATATGGAAATTTATTTTCTAATTCTTGTCGTTTATTTTCATAATATTGGAGTATTTTTTTTATTTTTTGTCGTGTATCGGATGTATTCATTTAAATATAATATATAAAAATAAAATATAGTTAAATATATTTAGTTAAATAAAACAGTTAAATCATATTCTTCTATTATTGGGTCAAATTTCGATTTATTAATTAAATATTCTATATTACAATACGTCGGTATAGGTATTATTCTATTATAATAACTATAAATCTTTTGAAAATCAAAAATATTTATTTCTTTGGTTATATTAACTTTTATATTTTTATTCCTTAAAAAATTATCAATATTCTCACTATTGGTAACATTTCTCATATTTATAAGATTTGTACAAATATTATAATCAATTGAAATTTCAAATAATTTTAATTCATTAAAAAAAGTATCATCTAATAATATTATTAAATAATTTATACATTTTATATTTTTTTCTATAAAATCAATAATATTTTTAATATCATATTTTGTGAATATTAATTTATAAATACTTATAAGTTTTGATACACATTCAATATTTTCAATAATTTCATCAAACTGTGATAAAATAAGATTGACCATAAATCTGGAATTATTGATTGTATTTATATCTTTTATATATTTTAATATTTTATCATGTAAAATTTTGTAATATTCATCATTTTCAAGATTATCATTAATTTTTTTATATTTTACTAATTTAATAATATGTTTAATTATCGACTCAATATTATACAAATTTTCATTTTTTTGAAATAAATATTTTATATCACTATCATCAAAAATGTTAATATCATATATTGCATAATAATCATTTATAATAATATTATCAAGTAAATATTTATTTTCATCTATTATGTATTCTATAAAAAGATTTTGATTGGTATTTGTATTATTGTATATAATGGATGTTGTATATTTAAATATATTTAAATTGATGAAATGTTTATTTACTAAAATTATCTTTTTCATTAAACATATTGAGCTTTTAATATCAATATTATTATGAAAATTATTATTAAAATTAGAAACTATACATAAATTAGTAAAATTATATTTTTTATTATTATTTTTATTGATTGATATTACAAATTTTGTATGATTTGTAAAATCATTGGTATGTAAAATATCAAAATCAATATTATTATTATTATATGAACATATTAAATTTAATTCTACAGGTTCTATTTTATATGATTTTTCTATATATTCAAAATATAAAAATTTATATTTCTTTGAATATTCTATTTCAATATCATATATTTGTTTTATTTTACACTTTAAAAACCAAAATATTTCATCGATTTTTGAAAAATATTTAAAAAATGTTTCTATTAATTTATTTAATGATTTTGATTTTTTGCATGTAGTATCAAAATAAATATCCAGATCCAATATCGAAGATGTAAAATTATTATTATTAATTGGAATATATAATAATGTAGATGAATGTATGTCTGTATTTCTTAATTTAATTACATTAAATATATATTTTATATCATTATACATATTTGTATATTCTTCTTTTGGTAATTGGAAAAAATCTATAGATTTGTTTATATTATTATTTTTATGATTGAATGCAAATAAATTATAAAAATTCATAATTAAATCATTATATTTTTTATTTTCTTGTGAAATATATATTTTATTATTTATCCCAAATGGAATTTCTTTTGCATTATTTAATTTTTCTATTAATAGATATTTAAAATATGTTTTATATTTGGATATTATTTGATATGGCATATTAAAAAAATATTTACATTGAGTTGATAGTTTTAAATCATAATCTGGAACATGATTATTATTAATTATATTAATTGTATGTTCATTTACAGAATTTAAAATATCAATTCTTTTTTTACAAAATTCAGTAAAGGTTAATTTTATATCAATATCTATTAAATTTAATTTATTTTCTCTATCCATATAATTTTTATATATCTATATTCTTTTAATTTGATTTATAATTTTATTTATAATTTCTTTTTAACTAATTTCTTTTTTGGTTTTATGTCTTCTTCAATTTCTGATTCGGAAAAGCTGGAACTATCTGAACTACCATATGATTCTTCAGTTGATGATTCTATTTTTTTGACAGGTTTGACTTTCTTTTTAGGTTTTTCAGTGTCTGATAATTCTACTTTTTTAACTGGTTTGACTATCTTTTTGGTTTTAGTATCTTCTTCCGAATCATTATATGATTCACTTTCACTGGATGATTCTATTTTTTTAGTTTGTTTAACTTTCTTTACTGGTTTAACTTGTTTAACTTCTTTTTCTTCTTTATCTGATTGTTCTTCTGTATTATCAACCCCATAATTTAATACAAGTTTCATTAAATTCTCTAATGCATGTTTTTGTGTATTTAGAGTTACATTAATATTATTTTTTAATTCTTCTACAAATTCAAAATCTTTGTCTAATCCATATTGTTTAATAATTTCTGGTTTTAAAACTTTTATTTTTAGATTGCGTAAATGTTCTGAAGATAAATTTTTATGACATGCACCTACATATCCTAATTCTAAAATATTAAATATACATCGTATATAATAATAAATATATGTTATATTTTCTGATGTTATTACAAATGTTTGTTTTGCTACACTAAACTTTTTTTCACATTTCATATTACATTTACCTGATCCATTTGTTTTGTTTATTATAATTCCATGTTCAATATTATATGAATCGCTATATAAATATGTATTTTCAGAACCAGTATAAAACACATATTTACCTGTTTCTTTACCATATGATGTATCATATTTTTTGATATTATTATCTATTTCAGAGATTTCTTCCAATTTATATTCATCATAATCTACATCTTTTTCACCCATACTCGTTAATAATTTTATTGTTCCACAAATAGATTTTTCCTTTAGAGCTTGCAACGCTTGCAACGCTTGCAACGCTTGCAACGCTTCATTTGATGGTTCTAACACATCTAAATATATTTTTATTGTATTTATATCTTCTGGTATTGGAATTGTATAATTACTTAAATTATCTTTATTTACATGTCCCATTGTAGATCCGTTAAACATTTTAGTTTTATAATCATTCCAATTAAATTTTATATAATAATACATATAAATCAGTAAATCATTATTAATTTCATTATTCATTTTACATTGTATCACAAAATTATCAGAACTACAACTAAAATTTTTTGCTAAATGTATTGATCCGGTTCCACCGGTTCCTAAAACTATACATAATTTATCTTCATAATCTATAAAATCACATTTTTTTGGTTCAAATGATGATGTATAAAATGTATATTTACCATTATCTGATTTATCATTTGCTTTTCTTTTTTTATGTGGTTGATAAAATTTATCTTCTTCGTTTTTTACTATATCATATGTAATTATATCACCTAACTTTACAATCTTAAAGCCTTTATTAACTTTCAAATCATCTTTAATATAATTCTTTACATTAAAACTGTAATTATTCTTAATAATATCATCAATCTTAACAATTAAATATTCGCCATCTTTTTTACTAAATTTATAATTTTCAGAATCAAAAGTTCTAACAACTTTTTTTGTTTCTGGATTAATTTCAGTTAAACCAATTACTGCCTTATTTTTATCTCTATTTACACCAATTTCCCAAAATTTTACTTGTTTTGTTGATTTTCCGGTATTTCTAAAAATCAATATTGATGTTTTTGTTGTGGTATTTAAGAAATCATCTTGTGGAACACTAATAATACAGTCAATTTCATAATTATCACATAATGCTTTCCAAATCATTCTGTATGTTTTATCGAAAAATACACCCTCTTTTAATATACCGGCATATACACC
>Ga0214921_10005891_pt1 | contig 17092 bp, 29 predicted proteins | sample LL1505_MetaG_FD_177992 | JGI IMG/M metagenome (GOLD analysis project Ga0214921, IMG submission 177992) | Freshwater microbial communities from Lake Lanier, Atlanta, Georgia, United States - LL-1505 | ecosystem: Environmental > Aquatic > Freshwater > Lake | place: USA: Georgia | collected...
AAGTTCAGTCACAGTCTGGTTCCTGTACTTCAGGCCATACGCCATCGAGTACCATCATTGCAATAGCTGAGTAGTTGAGTAAGTCTAAGAAGGAGTCACGCAATGACTCATTGCTAGGCTTAACACCTGAGTCAAGTAAGTTGTTGATGCGTGCTATCTTGTCCCACATACGTACACGCAAACCATTAAGTGGTCCACCTGGTGAGTGAGCAATGTTCTTTGGGCCGTAGTCGTGATGCTTACGCACCAGTAGGTTGCCAGCTTGATCCATAATGCGCCAGACATCTGCGACGAAAGCTGCATTTACCGCACTGGGATTGGACGGATTAACAATGTCTCGGTTTCCATACTGATCTCTAGGATTTGGAAGCCCATATGCTGCAAAGTCTGTATCATCGTGTCCCACTCTTGCCTTGTCATTGTCATACATTTGACTCCCCTATCAGTAACTTCCTCGTAGCATCAATCCCATTAGCCAAGTAGTAATCATTGATGTCCATACCTGGTGGTAGTGTAACAATCTGTGAGTTCATTACCTCGTTCGCCACGCGCTTAGCAAACTCAGCACCAGGATTAGAACCATCCTCTTTAATATCATTATCACCGACAACAAAGATAGTTTCATAACCAGCAAAGAGCTTAGGAAAGTGTGGCTTCCAGGCTGCAACACCTGGTACTCCCACTGCTGGTATCCCAAGCTCTCCGCTAGTGACTATCGCATCTAGTTCACCTTCACATACAACGATGTGTGGTGAGTCAAGAGTGATGTCACAAACATTATATAGATGTGCCTTCTGCCCAGTAGGAGATCCATACTTAGGCTTGGCATCATCTAATCGTCTAAACTTAAAGCCAACACAACCACCAGAGGCAGTAAGATAGGGGATAGATAGCCACCCTTCATACATCTCGTGACCGTTGATTGGGTTTGTAATAGTTCCTAGTTGGAACAGTCCTGCTGTCTCTTCAGAGATCCCACGTGCGTTTAGTACGGCCAGTGCTTCGGGACTTATTGCTTGAGCGTATTGTTGCGCCGCTTCCAGTAGCAATTTCGACTGCACGTTTGAGGCCATCGTTAAACTCCAAGTTCTCTAATATGCACACTAAGTTAGCTGCATTGCCACCTTTACCGCAGGTGTGACAGAAGTACAGGTTGTCGTAGGTATTCATAACAGCAGACCTGCGACTGTCGCTATGTAGGCAGCATCTCACCGATGCGCTCTTACCCTCTCTTACTTCACCACCAAAGTGCTGGACAATGGGAGCTATGGGGATTGTGTTTGCATCAACGGCACCTTTGTATCTGCCCGCTTTACGTACCCTGGACCAGTCTTGTGCTGGCATACACACCCCTTGTCATCACACTTATCGTGCCATTGTGCTGAACGCTTGTAGTGAGTAAGAGTATTCTCTTCTCCTGCCTTAAGACAGTTCTGGCAAATCATCTTCGACCTCTTCTTCAGTAGTTGAATCTTCAACTACTTCTTTAGCATCTTCAATCGCTTCTGCCATTGCAGCATCGTATGCTGCTTGGTTTTCTGACCACGATTCTGTACTTGTTATTTCTCCACCTGGTACTGGCATTACTGTTTCTCCTTTAACCATTGTGCTAGGTCCTGAATGACCCAGGCTTGATCTATTGATGCGTTGCGACGCTTAACTACGACGTAAGACAGAGGAACTTCCCCAAGACCCCGTGCCTGTGCATAATTAAGCGCCTCAACTTGTGCTTCTCTCCAGAACTCCGGCAGGGAAAGGGTCTGCCTGTTCTTGAGTTCAAGGATATAGGTTTCTCCCGCGATAACAGTTACGATGTCGCCCTCATCCTTTGCCCCAGCTTTAGTCAGACGTTCTGCAATAACTCCGCACTTGCGGAGCCACTTCATTACATCTGTCTCAAACTGAGAACCTTTAGTCTTGTTGTACTGACTCATCTACCAATACAACCTTGTTGATCTTATAGATGATATTGCCTTCTTCATCTTTAACTAATTCGACAACACCAGATTGCAGCAATGCACCAACGAAGTTGGTGAGGTCTACCTTGAGCGCATCAACATCTGCACGTAGTGCATCTATTTTTAGATTATCTCTGTACTTGTTTGTTAACTCTGGCTCAGACATTATACCCTCCTTGGTATCCTGCAATCGTATCTTTCCTTAGCATCCAACCAAACTCGTTCTGGTCTGATATCTGTACTGCTGCGTAGTTTACCAGTAGCTGTGCGTATTGGCTTGCATCTGCTGTGTGTTTACCAAAGCGATTCTTTACTGGTGCAACTTTAAGTACTCCTTGTCCTGGGTCATAGCCCAATGTAAGTATCAGTGCAGGTAACTGACTGACCTTTCCGTGAATTGCTCTGCGATGAGGTGGGTTACTAGGTGACCCATACTCTGACTGTTCTGATACGTGGTGGAGTACTAATACACAGGCCTCAGTCTTGCGTGCCATATCGTGTAGCTCCATCATAATTGCTCTAAGTCCTGCCCATTCGTTGTCCGTCTCGGCAGTAACGTTCATTAAGTTATCAATGACTATTAACTCAGGTGGTTGCCCATAGAGTTCAACGTAGGCTCTGATCTCTAACTCCAAGTCGTCAATGTTTGGAGATGAATCAAAGACCCACTTGATGTGAGAAACTTTACCTAACTGTGCATTGTAATACTTGCTATCGTTAGAAAGGTTTGCCTCTACTGTCACTTGTGAGTGACCAGATAGATGCGATACAGACCTCATCATTACAGTAGCGGTATCAGTATCTGCGGAGAAGAAAAGTGTAGGAACCTTGGCTTTGATTGCATAGATCAGAGCGAACATAGACTTACCAGCATTAGGTGCTGCAGCTACCATACATACCTGGCCTCTGCGAAACTTAATACCTTCTGCCTTTAATCCATCCCACACATCAGGTAGTGGTGTTGCTTTGGTAAGCACTCCACTCCAAGCGCGGGAAAGATTAAGCAACGCCGTCCTCCTGATTTAATCTAATGCCTCGTTGTTGGCGAATACGGAAGCGTTCTCTTGGAGAGAGTCCACCCCATATACCAAAGTTCTCTTTGCGTATTCCCCACTCTGCACATTCTTTGCGGTGGGGGCAACGCATACAAATTGATTTTGCATACTGGGCCTCGGTAAGACTTATTGATTCCTGTTCTTTATCAGGAAACCAGAAGTCACCACCGATTGTTGCACAACTAGGAGCTTCGTATTGACTTGGCTCCCGCACTTGCTATCGAACCCAGATAGTGTCGCACTTATCTGGCGCACCCTTGGGTGCTGCACACATATAACCTGACCACGGACCCTTTTGTCCTACACCTGATCGCAGTGTCATCTGACCGTGCTTACAAAATTTACCATTACCCGATGGTTCTGGTGCTGATTGCACTGGGCCTGCATTGAATGACTGCGCGATTGACTCTACGCTTGGGGCCGGTTGTGTTGGAACGCCGCCAAGTTCTTTTCCCGTTGACTTGATAAGTGTTGCAACCATAGATAGATCTGCAAGACCTGCTTCTAACTCTGTTGCAGTTGCTGCGTAAAGATTGATGAGCGTTCCATCATTTAACTTGTAATTGATTTGGAACTTTGTTCCTTCTGTAGCCATTTACTTGCCTCCACTTTGCTTTACGGTTAGTCGCTGACTCTCAGCTCCTACCTTCTTAGGGACGAACCCTAATAGTTTTTCTACCTCGTCACTGTCAACTGACTCGCGCCCTTTAACAGTTGTCCAGCTGAGTTCGATACCTGAATTAGTAGTACCCATTACTCCTTCAAAGGATGCCTTCAAAGAATCTTGTTCTTTTTCTAACTCTTTGATCTTTCCTGCTAACTGTAAGTACAGCAGTGCATTCTTGTCAATATCAGGATCTGCAATGATTACATCACTGACTGGTATACGTTCTTTTTTTAGACCAACGCATCCCATCTGCCCACTTGCGTCATAATACTTGCAATAGAACTGACAGTAACTTGCGTCCTTCTCTGGTGCTGGTGGCTCTGCTGCTTCTTTAACAGCCGCTAGCCAACCGAGTGCTTCTAGTGCAATGGACTCATCGTAGTCTTCGGTGTGAACCTTGACATCTCTTTCGTCCCCGTCCCTGGCAATTGCTACCAGTGACACTCGGTTGACCGCATAGCCGTTCTTAGCTAGGAGGTAGCCGTATAGCTGCACCTGCCACCGTTGCTGATTGGTTGGAAAGTAAGAAAGGTTCCGGACCTTGCTTGTCTTCCAGTCAATCACATCACCAGTACTAGGTACGAAACAGTCAATGTGTGCTTTCATTCCGTTGTATTCAACTTCTATTTCAATCAGCACATCTGGATTATCTGCTAGTGCTCTTTCAATCTCTGCGTGGATAGCAGTACCCATTATTGCAGCGAGCTTTAACTCACCATCATTAGTTTCAGGTTGATCGTTAATTCGGTACCACACCTTACGGCGACAGCCACCTACCTCTGATGGACCAATCTGTACTTGTGTAGATCGTGAACGCTTTGCATCTCCTGCACGTAGTGCAGTCAATAGTAATTCTTTTGGGTCTGTCATTTACATCCTCTCCTGTACCACCAACTGTAAAGGCTTACCAGTATTGGCGTCAAGAACCGAAGCAATCTCTACGGCTTTACGGGCGTGTCTCTTTGCGTAGGCTAACTCCATATCAGGTTTGACAATTGAATACAGGTAGCCAAGAGCAAGCTGACCCCCACTACCAATGCCATACGCTCCGTGATTTGCTTGGAAAAAAGAGAGATCACAAGCAATACGAAAGATATTACCGTTAAAAGCAATGAGATAATCGAAGCCACCATCTTTGTCCACCTTGTTATAGTCGTAGTTGTTATCGTTAAATGCTGTGAGAATACTTGGGATAATCTTGCGACCCATAAATTGTGCTGGGTCTTCACCACGATAGAGCGGTGGCTTCCAGTTGTAGGCAAGGATGTCACCAGGTCTTGTATCACCTGAGATACCGATGAGATACTTACCCACCTCAAGAATCTTTGGCGTACTCGTTGCTAACGTTACTAGGTTGTCCTCGGTAATCTGTGAGTCAGCTACTAGAACAGCGTAATCAATACCTTCAAGTGCCGCGATTGTTGTCATACTAGAAGACTACCACCACTACGGCGTGTCGTCGCGTAGCGACACCTACTAGTCACTACAATATGAGCCGTGAGGCGAATTAAACAGACGGGCGCCCTCAAAGGGCGCAGCAGTACCAACCGTACAGTAACTGTGCGGTTCCGTCTACCAACCCTGCCATCGTTTAGATGGCGCAGGAATACCCTTCCTAAGCCTTTTGGGACCGATCTGCGGGGTTTAGGACCACTTCACGTCTGTCCGTGTGGCTCACAGGTCTTTAGCGTTATGTGTACCTTTGAAGACTACGAGCTGGTCTGGTACTTCCTTGATGCAACCTGTGTTAACTGTGGCAATCTAGTAGTTGTGCCTTGCCCTGTGGACAAAATGGCATAAAAAAAGAAGGCCGGTCCCCGTAGGGACCGACCTCCTGTTTGCCTCGCGCTATGGGTTACTTAGACCCACGACCAAACTCTTTACAATTTGGATCAATTGCCTTAAGCAATGGACCTGCAACTGCAGCTACTGCTGCTGATGCTAAAGCCTTTGGATCTGTTACGCCTGCAAGGTATAGAGCAATTACTGATGCAATGCCAGCACGTAGGTACGTAGATGCCATAGCAATTAACTTATCTTTGTTCATTGGTTCTCCTTCTTTTTAGGTAGAGGCTTAACTGCTGCCCTTACTTTGTTGACAACCTTTGGTGTACCCAGCCAAGGGAACCAAGGGGAGGTGTCATCTCCACATCCGTCTTTGATTGAGATGTGAAGATGTTTGTTGTGTTGGTTGATACCGTCGTACTTGGATTCACCGTTCTTTTCAGACCAGATCTTTCCGTGGAAAATTAAATACTTTACGCGCTTATCTGCTTTGAGTTCTTCATAAATATTAAAGCAATCAATACCATTTACTGGGTCGTGTGTTAAATCAACACCGTATCCAGTGTTGTGATCTGAGTTAGGATTTTGTAATTGATGTGCTGGTGATGGCAGTAAACCATCCGAGGCTTTCTTGCGGGAAGGACATATCGCTGTGGCTTGTCGAAGTACAGCAATAGCGGCAGGCGTGGCTTTCTTTACAAGTGTCTTCATTCATTTCTTCCTTTGTGTAACATCATCTGATAAAGAATTTCTACTTTGTCTTCCAGTCGCGTGACTGAATCTTTGAGGCTTGAGCCACTATTAGGCTTGAGTTCATTGAGGTAATGCTTTACTAGCCAGCGCACTGCGCCAACAAAGCCACCGACGATTGTCATTACTGCAACAGCAACTGTTGCGTAGTCTTGTGCTTGCATTAGACCGTCCTAATTGTGACTAGTAGTAATCCGCCATACCCAGTAAATCGCTTATCTGATGGGGTTGCATTTCTAAAATCCAACTCTTCAATAAGACCAAGGAATGATTCTCCAGTTCTAAAGTCTTCAACGCGGATAGTGTCACCAACATTTTCAATAGACTCTAGTTGGCTCATACGATAGTAAGCAGAGCCTTCATAGCCAACCTCTACACCAAAGTGATCTGATTCGTGGTCATAACAAGACAGTGGATATTGGATAAGTCGTTGACGTGGGATAGCAGGCAGTGACTTCACCTGGTAGCCAGTAAACAATGGACCCTTTGCTGTATCAGTACTAGAACGAGTCAATGTAAATTGGAAACCAAGATACTCTTGAGATGCCTGCGGGTAACTGATGTTTACCTCTGGAACTGCAGCACCTTGTGCAAAGGTTCCAATGCGAAAGAAGTTATCTGCATAGTCAACAGAGTCAATGTTAATTCCACCATTAGATGTATCAACACGAGCTTGCATTAACTTAAAGATCTTCGCCTCTAGTGTGTTATAGCGAATGTAACCAGTACGTAAGTAACCACTTGCTACTAGGCTAGTTGTAGATTCTGCCCAAGTATTATTACCAGTAGTAAATGCTGCTCTATCTGAGTTACCAAAGAACGCAACCTGATCTGCTGTAACAGATGTACCAGATGCAACCAAGTCCCAAGCCCAAGGGAAGTACAAAGAGTTTGTAACAACAGTAGTAGATAAATCAATACGTACTAACCCTGCTTCTCCATCTATCTTGGTAGCAAGATAAGCAAAGTTATCACGGAATGCTATATTGTTACACGGTGCATCCTTAAACAGCAATGGTCCATACTGAACATCACCTGTGGTATCTGCTATGCCTGCTCTAAATCCTAGACTTGTTGCAAGGATTGCATAGGCTCCAAGGTATACATCAAAGTCATTGATGCGTTCACCCTCTGGCATATCAATAATAACTGTAGGTGTGTTAAGGGTTGGAAAGCCTAAAGAGTTAGGTACCGCTGCATCCAAGGTAATCTTAAAGACAGATGATGAAGTTCCGTTTGGATCATAGCCAGAGATGTAGATAGCCTGCGGTCCTTCGGCAATAGATGACCATACCCAGGAAGTATTAGGATGTGTATATAAAGCACCAGGTAGCGCACCGCTACTGTGATTAGCATCCAATTCGTAAATTGAACTGCCGATAGCAGCAATAAGGCGCTGCTTTACATAGCGAATAGTGGCACGAGTAGTACTAGATGCGTTATAGATTTCAGTATCGCTAGTTGAACCAGAGATATTGCCTCTATGAACGTGTGTACCATTGATAAAAAAGTACTGCTTGCCATTGGTTGTTAGGCTATAGATTGTAGATGCTGTACCAGTTTGTGTATAAGTACTAGAAGTACCACCAGTTGTAATCTTCTTGAGAGCAGTGCCATCTGTTACTAAGATACAGTCATTGGTTCCGTCATTGACACCAATCATCTGAGCAGGTGCTGCACCTGAATAGAATGAAGCAGTATCGTTAAGCAGAGTTGCTTGTCCTCTAGTCCAAACATCTATACCTTTAGACTCTGTGTACTGGAATCTAAGTGACTCTTCCTGCACAGGCTCAAAGAACTTAATGCCAGCGCCAAGGTGGAATGATGACTGAGATCGCACCCACCAACCAGTAAGAGTCTGCTCACCAGGCTCACGGCTTTGGTCAATCTGTTGCTTGCGATACTGAGCAGTTACACGACGATATGGTGAATCATCAGAGTTAAATAGGAAGAACGGCAAGCCAGCAATGGCTACATCGTAGGCTTCACCTGTAGCTGAGTAGTTAGTAGATCCCGCAGGATTGGAAAGAGTATAGACCAGACCTTCGGTAATATCGTCGCCGTATGGCATTTGTAATCCTTATGCTAGTAGGAGTTTTGCTTCGTCTGCTGTAATGCCTAGCTTTGTAAGTAACGTTGCCTTGGCTTCAGCATCTTCTGCTGCCTTTACTTCTGCCTCGTGTGCTGCTGCTGCAGCCTGCGCTACTGCTGCCTCGTTTGCTGCGATCTCTTCTGGTGTTAATGGACGCTCTGTTACAGCGCCAGTCTCACAGTTTACTTCGATTGCCATTGTCATTGTTTTCTCCTTATGAGTTATTGATGCCGTATAGATAGAAAGATGAACCTGCTACAAAGTTCCCGTTATTAGCAATAATGATTGTACTAATAGCGGATGCATTACGCCATAAACCTGCTGACCCAATTCTCCACGCGGTTGTGGCATTTGTTTCTGTCGCGTTGTCGATACTGACTGGCTTGTTCGCAGATGAAGTGTATGAAGGTATGTAAAATTGAGAAGTAGCAAAGGTGTTAGATGTTGCCCCTGGTCCAACTGTTCCTTCATCTATCGTAATTGCATAATTAGATGAAACTCTTGAAGAGGCAGCAGATGCGCCATTGCCTGAAAGTTGAGTGTGCGAGTGATTTGTGTTTGCACCCGATGACTCAAACCGTAGTGTCAGTTGATCATTAACTCTTACGCCTACATCGACCCTATGACTAGCCCACAACACTAAATCAGTATAAGTGCTAGGAATAGCAGAAAAGGTAACAGATGCAGCAGAACTACTCAGCGTATTAGATGAGATGAGTGTGTAGGTATTTGCCATTATGCTGCCTTAATTCCATAAAGAGTAGCAGTAGTGCCCACAGCCCAATTGCTAGGAGCGGTAATACTTAATGAAGTAATTGCAGAAGTTGAAGCCCATCTTCCTACCCATTTGGTCGCAAATCCGCTTCCATTGTAATCACCTGAAGTAGATGCTGTGATAGTTTTTTGCAATGAACCAGCATAAGAAAAAATGTCTGCTTCTAAAAATGAAGGGTAAGTGTCACTCCAGTTTATGGCTTGTGTTAAATAAATATTATCTATAGAAGATTGATAATTTGCTGAAGCAGCCGAACCGTTGCCTTGTAAATACGCAGCAAAGTAATTACCTCCTGTATCTCCATTAAACCTCAAATTAACATTTGTTGCAGTAGCACCTTTACCAACAAGTATAAATTTCAAGTCTGTATAAGTTGAAGGAATTGAACTAAAAGTAATAGTAGACGTTGAAGCACTTAAAGAGGTAGTAGCAATTGGTTCATATGTACTTGGCATCTTTACCCCTTAATTCCGTATAGCGAAATGGTTGAATTAGTTGTGAAGTTGTAAGCACTGAGAAAGATTGAAATTGAAGATACTGCGGCAGTAGAATTCCAAAGACCAGAAGCAAGCACTATTTCATTATTAACGTTTAAAGACAAACCAGAAAAACTTTTCAATGTTTTGTTTTTAGTTGTTGAGGCATAATCAATAATATCAATAACTCCAACTGTTGAATATGAATCATATATTCCATATACAAAACCAGCAATTTGATTTGAACTTGTGCTGGAAGATCCAGTAGCAGTAATGGTTGCTTCATTTGCATACAAAGTATGTTGAGCATAGTTACTTCCTGAATCTGAATTATATCTTAAAGACAAACTAGACCCAAATGTAGTTGATCTAACATTAAATCTTAGTTGTAAAGATTTATATGTAGAAGGTATTGAAGAAAAGGTAATTGTTCCGCTAGAACCTGTACCTGTAGCAGTAGCAATTGACTCATAAGAGTTTGTTGATACTAATTTGGATGAAGCAATAACACCGAGAATTGGCATTAGGCAATATCTCCTGTCACCAACCAGGTATCTGTTGCAATCTTGATACAGGTTGCAACAGAATTTGCTACTCTTAACTTAGGTGCAGTTGAGGTTGCACCAGTTGAAAGGATTGTTGTAGTACCAGGTGTGACTGCGTTAATTGTAGGTTGGCCCGCACCAGTGATCCACGCTACGTTTATCTGAGCACCGATTGCATAGGCAACAGATGCGTTAGTTGGGATAGATAGAGTCTGAGCTGAGGCATTGTTGGAAGTTACCAACTTGCCATTGTCTGCAAGGACAAAGGTATAGGTTGTTGCTGTATTGGCATTGATGCTTAGGTTAATAACTGGAGCAGTCAGAGTCTTGTTAGTAAGAGTCTGTGTACCAGTAAGTGTTACATCGCCAGTTGCTGCAGCAGACCAAGCCAAACCTAGTGTTTGTGTTGAATCTGCTGTAAGAACCTGACCGTTAGTTCCAACAGCTAGGTTATCTACTACGCCAGATGATGCACCAACAAGTATATCTGCCTTAGCAGTTACTGTTGCTGATGGAACAGCAGCGTTTGCTGTTGCTACACCTGTTGTATAAAAGGTTAAGTCATCGCTAGTTAGGACGTGCTTGACTGTTGCGCCACCGCTGTGTGATATAGCAGATGATCCTGCACGACCACGAACAATGGTAAATGTGTCACCAGAGACTGCAGTAATGAAAACAATTTCTTCATTCTGTGTGTCTACATCAAGTGCTACTGTGAACTGGTCTACGTTGCCTGCTGCAAGGGTTACTCCACCCATAAGGGCAGAACCTGTACCAGTTGCCACAGTCATAGTGGTTGCACTGTTAGATATTCCAGAAGCCAGCGTTGTCTCAACGCTAATGGATGAATACTTACGGGTCATTTACTTTCCTTACCTAGCGGGTATAGTGGATTCTTATTGGATACTTGTCTGCCAACTTCAACGCTTCTTCATTCAGACGCTGTTGATAGAGAGCAAAGATATAACGAGATGCGGCAACGCCAGCAGATGATGGAAGTTTTCCATCATTTAGATCCGCCTCAGCACTAGAGAGATTGATTCGTCCAGCGTCAAGGTAAGACAATAGTTTGTATGCTGCTCCAAGGACGACAACATCTTTACAAGAATCTGGCAAACCAGTAACGTCAGCAAAATCATCTGTGTTTGCGTCAAGAGTGTTAGGCGTTGCTGTGTACCATACTTGAATTGTACGACCAGGCTGAACGTTCTCATAAATGTTAATTGTATTCTGTGTGTTGAAGGTAGCTGCATTTGCCATACCATCTAGGCGCCAGCGATTGACCGGCAACCATTCTTGGCTAGAACCAGTGGTCTGCCACGAGATATATAGGATATCTTCGCAGTCATCAGGCAATGGGTATGTAGTCTGAGATGCGTTAAAGGTAAATGTATAAGAAGAAGCAATCCACAGTTTAGGATAGAAACTGTTGATCGTATCGTTGATAGCCTTCTTAATGGAGTTACGTGGGAAGGTAGGAGACAAGGTTACTTGTGCATACTGTGCGTGAGGCGAAGCTGTAGTTCCTTGGAAACCACGACCAAATCCTGGTACTACGTTAAGAGTGCTATTGGCTTTATCAAAGGAGTCAATCCAGATGAGTTCATCATCAATTTCAATAGTACCTTTGGCTAGGTTAGAAGATGAACCAACGGTAATAGTTGAGCTGGTAGTGGTTAAACCACCAGAGTTGGCAACGTATGTAATACGATCTTGGCGCAGCGCATAACCTTGCAGGTTAGCCTTTACCTCGTCTACCAGTTCGTTGAGTGTTGGCATTATTTCCTTTCATACCAGCCGTCTCCCCATAGAGTGAGAAGTCTTGCAAAGTATTGTTCGTATTGTGGTGCGATAGCATCCAAGGAGTACAAGGACACTGCTCGCTTATGTATTGCTACTGGGTCTAAATCCTTAACCCACTCTGTAGCTACTGCAAACTCCATTGCATTTCTGCAACGGTATCCAGTAACTCCATTGGGATTAGTTTCGGTAAATGCTCCCCAGTCTGTGGTAATCGTTGGAGTTCCACAGGCTTGTGCTTCGATGACAACATTACCGAAAGGTTCTATGTAAAGCGTTGGAGCAAATAGGGCAATAGCACCACCCATTAACTTTGCTCGTTCTTCTGCTCCTACTGGTCCTACCCATTCACCATATTCAATCTTTGGGTTCTTACCAGGTCCTGCCATAATTAACTTCAAACCCAGTTCTTTACAAACGTGCTGGGCTACAATCAAACCTTTGCGATCTACCATACGTCCAACGTAGAGGTAGTAATCTTCTTTCTTTTCTTGCAACGGAAACATCTCAGGTTCTAAGTATCCTGGAATAACCGCATCATAGAAGTTACCATCTACTAGCGTTGGGTTCTTAAACATTGCATAGATGCTGTGCATCCAAGCGTAAGACTCAAACACTTTATACTTGCTAAATACTCCACCGTAACCCACACCAAACTCTACGCTGATGTGTTGAGGGTAGGCATCTGCTATTGGCTTCTGACTTGCACCACCAATAAGACAGATAAAATCTTTCTGTTCTAGGCGCTTGCCTAGCTCTATTATTGCCCTGCTGTTGAAGATCTGCCAGTGAGGTAGCTCATTATTAAACTCAGCCTCTGTAAAGTGCTTACCATCTAGTGCTTCTTGCTGTTGCTCTTTAGTGATACAGGTAATCAACTCATCACAGGGTGCTTCATTATCCTCGCTGGCATACAGATAGACAGTATGCCCAAGGCTTTTCATCATCATACAAAAGCGTCTGACCTTTTCAGTATAGGCGCAGTTGACGTAATCTTTAGTTGTTTGCGTATGGGGCAGGCTGATAACGTGGAATCTCATACCACAAGTTTATCAGTTATTCTTGTGGTCCTGCTGGACCGTTAACCATTTCCATAGCTGGTGTTTCTGTTACTCCAACTGGGCCTTCTACTGAAGCTTCAAACTTGCCAGTCTCAGGATCATAACTCCACCCAATGCCAGCAGGATTTTCAGGTGTGTATTCAATCAAAGTGCAGCCAAGTGCTGCCTCTGTTGCTTCCTTGTCATCTGCCACAATTACATTTGAAACTGTATTACCGCTCATCATTGCGAATGTTGCCATTTATTTTCCCCTTAGTAGTAAAGATAAAGTACGCCGTTGCCGCCAGCACCTGATGTTCCAGAGTTGTTAGCGCCTCCGCCTCCGCCTCCGCCATCTCCGCCAGTTCCGCCTGTGTTACCTGATGCGTTACCGCCAACGGCTATAAAACCTCCACCGCCACCGCCTGCACCTACTGTATTTGTTCCGCTTCCAGAGCCAGTACCACCTGCAAATTTATCACCTGCGCCACCTGCACCACCTGTTGTAATACCAGTTGGAGATGTACCTGAGTTAAATGCAGAGCCACCACCACCGCCAATTAAACCTTGACCGCCAGCACCGCCTGTTGCATTGTTTGCAGCCGTTGTTGAGTTTCCACCACCGCCACCACCGCCTGAAACTCCAGCACCACCAGCACCTGGCGCTGCGGTTGCACCACTGTTTCCAATTCCACCACCGCCACCATAACCAACATTTGTTCCAGAGTTAGCCGAAGGCGCACCTGTATAACTAATTCCACTTGCCCCGCCTGCTCTTGCTGTAGTGGTATCAACACTACCACCACCACCTGCACCGCCCATAATTCCAGCAGCAACCGCAGTTGATGTTCCGCGACCAGCAGCACCGCCACCAGCAATTACCATTCCATAAATTGTTGCGCCACCAGGGTTTCCATTAGATGCACCACCTGTAACGGTTGCTCCACCAGAACCTACGGTGCAAGTGTTTGCAGCATAAGTCCAACCAGCAGAAAAACCGCCAGCACCACCACCGCCGCCTGCTTGAGCAGATGAGCCACCTGAACCGCCACCGCCAATGCAGACTGCATATACGCGTTTGATGTTTGATGGGATTGTGACTGATGTTGTTCCAGGGCTGATTGTTTGTTGCAACTTTAAGCCAAAAGGCGTATCACTAAAAGATGGGTTGTTGTAAATGTTTGCACTCATAGTAGTTCCATTCTAATAGTAAATGTAAAGAATTCCGTTGCCGCCAGTGCCTCCAGTTGCACCTGAACCACCACCGCCACCACCTAAGCCACCAGCACCACCTACAGTTCCTGAAGCATTAGAACCGTTACCAGCAATACCAGCGCCACCACCACCTGCACCATTTGCATTAGTTCCTGTTGTACCAGTACCGCCTGTATAAATAGTGCCATCTATACCTAAACCATTACCGCCATTGCCACCTGTGCGAGAACCTGTTGTAGCACTAATTCTGCCACCACCACCACCTACTAAACCATTTCCACCGTTACCCGCTGTGGCATTGAAAGAACCAGCCGAGATATTACCTCCACCAGCACCACCAGATACTCCGTCACCACCATTACCACCATTACTGCCGTTTGTAGTGCCTGTATTACCACCACCGCTACCAGCATTAGCACCAGGACCGCCACTGCGTGCAGTTACTCCAGGAGAAGATACATCGCCAACTGTTGTTCCTGCTGGTATGCCGTAATAATGAGTCAATGAAGTAAGAGCACCACCTTTGGCAATAATGTGACCATAACGAGAATAACCACCAGCAGACCCAGAAACACCTGCTCCGACAATGCAAGTGTTTTGTGCAAGTGTCCAACCCCAAGCAACTTCACCGCCGCCTCCGCCATAACCAAAAAATGCACCAGAACCACCGCCAACAACAATCACATACACCCAAGTAATTCCCGCAGGAATTGTTACTGAACCACTTGAAGTAATCGTTTGGCGAAGCTGCAACCCATTAGGTGCAATGAATGATGTATTAGCAAAAGGCGTGACTGAGCTACTTTGCATACCAGTTGAGACTTCACTGCCAACTTGACCTCTACGGTTTGGATTAGCCATTAGGAAATCCTGTTCACATAACCTGAAATCGTGATAACAGATGCAGTTGCTGCAAAAGCATAAACTGTATTTGCCGCAGCTCCAGTTCCTGTAAGTGGCAAACCAGCCACAATCAAAACATCACCTGATTGTGGTGCAAGGGTGATTGGCTTTGCGTGTTGTACTGATCCAGTTCCACCAAATTGCACAGTCAAAAGTACAGGTGAAGTTGATGTGTTATTTGCATACAACCACATCTCATCAATGATTGATGATGAAGTGCCTGTTGTGTGGATAGTTGTACCAGTTGAAGCTGTTGCAACAACTGTTATCGGCTGACCTTGTGTTGATCCGCTGAGTAATGTTTTTGTAAAAGTTGCCATTGTCTTATCCTATCCGAACACTTGGTTTGCTAAAATGTTTTGGTCATCATCTGTTGGGCCACCGCTACCTGAAGGTCCAGTTGCACCTGTCGCTCCTGTTGTTCCTGTTGGTCCAGTGGCACCAGCTGGGCCTGTGGCTCCAGTAGGTCCAGGTACCGTTGAAACTGGACCAGTTGCTCCTGTCGGCCCTGTTGCTCCAGCAGGACCAGTAGCACCAGTTACACCTGCGGGTCCTGTATCTCCAGTGACACCTTGTGGCCCAGTCGCGCCTGCAGGTCCTGTCGGACCTGTCGCTCCAGTAACTCCCGCAGGGCCTGTGGCCCCTGCAGGGCCTGTAGCGCCCGTAGGACCAGGAACTGTACTTGCAGCACCTGTTGGACCTGTCGGTCCTGTAGCACCCGCTGGGCCTGTAGGCCCTGTGCTTCCTGTAACACCTACTGTACCTGTTGCGCCAGTGGCGCCTGTAGTTCCAGCAGGACCTGTAGATCCAGTTGGTCCAGTAGGACCTGTCGCACCTGTAAGTCCAGTTGGACCCGTAGGGCCTGTAGAACCAGCAGGTCCTGTTGGGCCAGTTGGACCTGTTGAACCAGTTACACCTTGACCACCTTGTGGTCCTTGATCTTGCGAAAGTTCTACAGCTACTTGTGGTGTGATGTTTTCTATAACAATAATTGTTGTCACTGGGTCACAGCTCCCGTCACAATAAACTTACCTTCTAGGATTCTTGTAACTGTTCCACCTGAATCTAGTACTAGGTCATAGGCGTAGCGTCCTGCTGCTATATCACCAGTTATTGTAGAACTTAATGTCACATTGATACGACCAGTAAGTGCAGTTAAAACCATACGACCATTGGCAGTAGATGCCACTACAGTTGTAGTAGATGCGCCAACAAATGGGCGCACTGTCATAGTACCTGTATAGCCAGTCAAGTTCCAAGGAGTTGTATCGTTAAGAATTTGGAACTGAAAATTAAATGTAGTTGCTTGGTCACAAACCAAGTTGTATTTAGCACTCAACTTGAGATTGCCCTAAGAGCTTGTGCTGCAGGTAGTTGAGTAGTGCCAGCGAGAGCGTTACATACGCCAGCAAGATCAAGACGATTGGTGCTAGTCGTACCTTTAATCGCATTTAATACTCCTACAGTATCTGTTAAGTTTGTTGTTACTGACTTCTGAACCGCCCATTGGCGAGCAGCCAAGGCTCGTCCAACCATTGCTCCTGGTGCTCGATAGGTGCCACCATTAGCCAAACGATTAAGTTCATCTAATAACGTTGTTCCTGATACTCCTAGTGCCACCTATGTCTCCTTTACTTCTTCTTGGTTCTTTTGGCTGCAGCGTTATCTACTAGATTCGGATATGGTCGTCCTGCTGCTTTTGCTCTAGCCTTAGCTGCAGTCTTTTGCGCTGGCGTTAGAGGTGTTGACTTCTTATTAGGATTCTTTGTATCCCAGAAAGCTACTTTCTTTTTCATTTGCAACTACAATCCCAAGCACGAAGTGACTTGTTTATTCTTGAGTTTGGATCTTTGGCTGTTTTACTAGAAGTGTTCTTTGCTTTCATCCCACACATACGACCACAAAAAGACTTGCGCCTTGCTGCAGACTTAGGAGACTTAGCAGCCTCAGCCTTTTTAACTGGAGGCTTGAGATTCATACCCGCAGCTTTGGCAGAGGCACGACCTTTTGCATTCAGGCCACCCTTGGGGT